>Ga0182739_1000074_pt1 | contig 213822 bp, 157 predicted proteins | sample eDN5th30CBELigBY_FD_128873 | JGI IMG/M metagenome (GOLD analysis project Ga0182739, IMG submission 128873) | Enriched backyard soil microbial communities from Emeryville, California, USA - eDNA 5th pass 30_C BE-Lig BY (version 2) (version 2) | ecosystem: Environmental > Terrestrial > Soil >... | reverse complement strand
TTAATCGCTTCGATGGCTACCTTCGCCTTGAAGCCTGCACTGAATTTTCTGCGTTCTTTTTTCATTCTTACAACTGCTAAGTTAAACATTTAAGCAGCTGTCCAATATTTGGGGAGTACTATAGAAACACCGTTTTTCAATTACAGATAAGTGTATTCCTTTTTGCTATTGTTGTATTGCTTCTGAATTTTTATTCCGAATTACCGATACCGCTAAACACATTAACGGTACTGATGGCATTTAAGCTGATGGTTGGTTTTGCAGGGCATTATGGAAAACATCAGATAAAAGACTGACAGATTTAAACGAAAAAGTAAAAATGAAAAAGATACCGGCAATTTGTTTCAAATAGCAACATTACAGCTTAGCCTATGCCATACATCAGTAAAATTACAGATAGCGTTTGTTTCCCGGAAACCACATCTATTGCCAAAAAGGAAATGGAAAATCCTTTATTTGACATTACTGAAGAGGAAATAGGCAAAAATGCTTCATATTGCAAAGTGCTCATTAATAAAATTCTAAATCTTCCATACGCCTTGCTGCCTGACTTTTTCAGTTATCACTGTAATCTTGTTTCCGACCAGGTTAAGTGGCTCAACAAACTGGAAAAACTGATTTCAGAAAATGAAGAATTATTTGCATCTACTACCAATCGAGGCAGAATGATGAAATGCTATACCATTATAGAAAGCAAGCGAAAAGAGATTGAGTTTTCAGGATATAAACATACGGTTGCAAACCTTCCGATGCAGTACGTCAATGCTGAATGTGAGAAAAGGTATTTTTCATTCAAACAAAACCAAAAACAGAGTGGACGAATTACAGGACTACACTCAAAAAATTATTTCGAGTATTACAACAACCAACGGAGGCACCAAAGTCTGGAAGATGAAATCCCCGGCGAGGTCTACCATAGCCCCAAACGAAAGGAGGTCGCATGATGCAGCGGAAAACAGGTGCCTCCGGCGGGCGCTCGCCGCGCGGGCAGGTTAAGGTTGTTGTTTGTGGGTGGGATAACAGAAATATCTCACTTAGTTTATGAAAAATCTGTCCAATGATTGGGGGGAATTATAAAGGACGGTAAAGAATTAAGTCCCGAAACAGTAAAAACAATGCTTACACAGTCAAAGTCCGATAAACGCCCCAAACCCCACAAAAGAATAGACATTGATAAAATACTGTAAAAAAACTTTGTCCCGAAAGACCAAGTACGGACAAATTGACTTTTTTATGTTGCTGTCCTTTGCTTCCATAATCTTAAAAATTAAAGAAAATGGAAGCAATTATTTTATCAAAAGACCAATACACAGAATTGGTAGCAAGATTAGACGAAACTGTGCTATTTCGTTTTTGTCTTTAGTGTCAAAAATGGTTATAAACTCGTTCCGGAGTTCTGGAATGTCGTCAATTTTACCAACAGGTCTTTGATATGCGTAAATGTTCATAGCGCTTTTTATCTTCTTTTAAGAAATGGTTTATGTTTTTTTACTTCATTTCACCGTCTTTACTGTCGTCCAGCTTGCAGCTAACGGTTTCGGGCTTTTCGTTGGTGGGCTTTTGAAACCGTATACTGTCTGCCAGTACCAACGTTTATTAATTGCTCAAAAGTTCATATTTGCACTGTCCGCCCACTAACGCAAAACCTGTGTTATAGGGCGTTTTTCTTTTTGTCAAATCGTTGTCAAGTTAGTTTGTAAATAAATTCTTCTATTTCTGTCTGCCGTGCACTTGCAAAACCTTTGTCTGAACCAATTTTTAAAAATCCGCATTTTTCTAAAACTTTTTGCGAACCAAAATTGTCAAACGCAACTCGTCCAAAAATTGGTCTGGTTGTTTCAATGTAAAGGAAGTGTTTTAGTGCTTTTGTCGCAATACCTTTGCCCCAATATTGTTTGTCAATCCAATATGTTAACTCATTATCTCCAAACATTACAAATTTGGCAATGCTTCCTACGATTTTGTTGTCAATTATAATTGTTTGGTTATTGACTGTTGGGTCGTTTAAGAGTTTTGTAAACTTGTCTAAATAAGCAAGTTTGTTGGTGTGGTCATTAGGCATAAAAGCAGCTAAGTATCCACCTTCTTTGTCAAGTTGAATTTCAAATAAAGTGTCCAAGTCTGCGATTTCTGTTGGTCTTAATATTATGTCAAGTTTGGTGTCTGTCATTTTAGTTATGCCTCGTTGAAATTATTGTCTGTTTTTGTGTCGTTCTAAAATGTCCTATAACGTTTTGGGTATTGCCGAAGGCGGGGAAATCGAAGCGATAAGTTTCGATTTACACACTCATGCCAGTCGTTGTCAATGCCGCACCGGTGGCGCCAATCATACCTTTGCGGATAAATTCCCTTCTTTCCATAGATTAATCAGGTTTAATGAAATGAGTTAGTTGCACTTCGCTTAAACCGTAAAGGTACACCTTTAATGTTATTTATGTTAATTACACGTCCTTTAACCATCCTTGATGGTCTTCCCGCAGGGTTATTTGACGGGAGTTACTGAATTCTTGTCTCAAGAAGAAAATACAAATAATTGAGATCAATATCGCTCCAGCAGTTATTAAGATGAAGTTTGTTAAACCGCCATATAATTCTAATTGCGATTTATCGATCATTGCTTCGGTATCCATAGAATGCATCCCTATAAAAGCAAAAAGATTGTTTACCAAATGAATCAAGATTGATAATGACAATTTTCTAGTTCGGTAATATACCCAACCTGAAAGCAAGCCAATTACCAACGCACTAACAAACTGCCACGGGTTTAAATGAACGATTCCAAATAAAATACTTGATAGAATAATTGATTTAACTGGAGAATATCGTTGTAAAAGTCCCTCTAAAATAATCCCTCTAAAAATCAATTCTTCTATTATAGGCGCGGCAATGACTATCGCCAAGAAAGAATAGATACCTTTTTGATCTGCAAATTCAAGAAATATCTTTTGCACAAACTCAGGCATCGGTATTAAATTAACGATCGGCGAAGTTATGCCTGTCTGAAGCCCAATTGTAGCGAGCAAAACTAATCCCATCACCTTCATTGAACTCAGACTAAAATTATAATTATTTACTCCTGTTCGTTTATTTCTAATGAAGTGAGCAATACCGAATGGAACCCCCATTGCTAATAAATAATAAACTAAAAAAGAAATCTCCTTTCCGATCGCTTTATTGAGCACGAGATTGACGGGACTAAACACCAGTGTTGATAGTATTATTATTCCGACGATTCCCCAACTTTGTCTAATACTAGGGTAATAAGTACGTTGGTCTTCAATCATGTAATTTCATTTTAGCTTAGCGGTATATTATACAATTAGTCCACGTATAGGTAGAGAAACCGGTGATGTGAAGCTGCAGGCAGCAGGCGCCCAAAGTCGAGAAAAAGTAAAGGATAAGCTTTCGTATTGACATTGGGTTTAATGATGTTATGGTCTTTATACCACGCAAGGTAAAACATCCGGTTGAGAATTACAAATTTTGATCGCTCAGAGGTAGGTGGGCCAGGGATGTGTTAATGGCAGTTGGCAGACATCGAAAAAGACATAAATTTGAAACATTCTTCGGACTAAAATACAAAATAGCGGTGACGTGAGCCCGTTAAGAGAAAAGTGAATAATTGTATGTATTTTCGAACGATATGCCAAAGATTGGCCATTCAAGTTGAACACAGCCATGGATAGACAGATTTATAACAAGACGGTAACAGTAGACGGAGTAACCATTTTTTATCGGGAGGCGGGCAACAGTGAAAATCCAACGCTTTTGCTTTTACATGGATTCCCTACATCTTCCATCATGTTTAAAAACCTCATGGTTGCACTTTCCGACAAGTTCCACCTGATTGCGCCTGATTATCCGGGCTTTGGATTCAGTGATGTCCCGTCGATAAACGATTTCGAATATTCGTTTGAAAATATTGCGCTGTATATAGACAAGTTTATCGAAGCAGTAAAGCTAAAGTCATTTACGATATACCTACACGATTACGGAAGTTACATTGGTGCGCGCATCTGTCTGAAAAAACCCGATAGCATAGCGGGAATAATCGTACAAAACGGCAACAATTACCTTGAAGGTCATGGACCGCAATGGGAGGAATCCAAAGACTATTGGAAAAATCCCACGGAGGAAAAAAAGAAAAAGGTATACGCATTTTTGAGCGAGGAAGGAACAAAAGAACAATATTTTGCGGGGGTTCCTGAAAAGCTCCACCAAAACATAAGCCCCGAAAGCTGGATCATCGATTGGGAAAGGCTAAGCAGGCCCGGGAACCTCGACATTCAGTTTAAGTTGAATTGTACCTACCCGACAAATTTTGAGCTTTTCCCGGCAATTCAACAATATTTTCGCGTACACCAACCACCGACACTTATCATTTGGGGGAAATATGATGTATATTTTGATGTCGCGGAAGCGTATTGCTACAAGAGAGATTTACCTCATGCTCAAACCCACGTCTTGGAAGGCGGACATATGGCTTTAGAAACCAACTTTGAAGAAGTGTTAACTAGGATTAGCGAATTTATGGAAAGGCAGTAGCGCATTTGTTTTACGATTTCCTTCGTTCTGATTGTACCGTATCACTGCGCAATGGCTTGTCTGGCTTTTGCCTTAATCGTATGGATGTTCTTCTGGGGGTTTTCTAATTTGAATCGGTTTTTTATCTTGCAGAGAAAATGCGGAATCCGGTGCTCCCATAATATGGAATGGAAAAGACCGTTTTAACTATCGAATGCGTATATCTGCACAGTGAACAAATCGTTTCCGTATAAGGCTGCGCTACCAATGACTTAAAAAATTGAACAATCCATGAAAAAAGAAATTTACGGTTGGCGTTATGGGTATCTGATCGCCTTGTTTGTCGTTACCCTAGCCTGCACGAAAGATCGAACTCCTGACAACCGGTCAGAAAGCAATGATCTAATTAGCTTCGTATTCAAAAAAGAAAAAAATCCGGATTTATGGAACGACATCGAAGCAGAAATAGATGGTGACACCATTTATGCCCACACATTGGTAGGTACAGACATCACCGCCTTGATTCCGGAATTTGAACACAATGGCGTTGAGGTGGTTGTAGATGGGGTAAAACAACAGAGCGGGAACTCAACACAGGATTTCTCCCAATTGGTCACATACACCGTCGCGGCAGAGAACGGCAGCACGCGGCGTTATATCATCAAGTTTGCTGATACCGGCTTACCAGCGATTTATCTTTTCACCGATGGCAAGCCTATTGACAGTAAAGAAACTTATGTAGATGGGCAGATTAAGATTACCAATGGGTTCGAAGGCAAGGTGCTGTTCGAGGGCATCACAGAGGTTAAGGGACGCGGTAACGCCACATGGGGGATGCCCAAAAAGCCCTATCGAATAAAACTAGATGAGAAAGCCTCGCTGTTGGGTATGCCGGCAGATAAGAGTTGGGCACTACTGGCCAATTATGGCGATCAGTCATTGCTCCGAAATGAGGTGGCCTTTGAAGTAAGCCGCAGGTTAGCGCTGGAATATACGCCTCGCCAACAATTTGTCGAATTATTCCTCAATGGTGAATATATGGGCAATTATACCTTGACTGAACATATAAAAGAAGGCGAAAACCGAGTTGCTATCGATGAAGACAACGGCGGCTTTATCATCGAGGAGGACGGCTATGCAGCACAGGAGCCTTCTCATTTTTACACGCCCCGTGGTATGCCCGTCACGATAAAGTTTCCTGATGAGGATGACATCACTACGGATGAATTTCAATACATCAAAAATTATGTCACCACGTTCGAAAACAGCCTATTTATGGAAGGTGATGGGGCCGAAGCAGATTATCAACAATATTTTGATCTAGAGAGCTTTGTTACTTATTATTTGATCAATGAAATTTGTGGAAACCCCGATATGCTATGGAGCATGAGAATGTATAAAAAGAGTAGCCAAGATCCAAAGATATATGTGGGGCCGGTTTGGGACTTCGATCTGGGCTTTAATAATGACAAACGCCTGGGAGACGCCGAGAAGAAATTGATGCTCACCGAAGCCCACAATCCCAGGGTTTGGATGAACCGGCTCATGAATGATCCGGAATTTAAGAAGTTAGCCCGTGATCGTTGGAATGCCGTAAAGGAGACGGTGCAGTCTATTCCGGCATATGTTGACGAGAAAGCCGAACAAATCAAATATAGCCAAATACCCAATTTTCAGCGATGGGATGTCCTTGGCGTTAACGTCAATCAAAGTTGGTATACCGGTGAAACTCACCAAGACTATGTCAACTTTATCCGGAATTATTTGACTATTCGGGTGGCCTGGTTGGATGAAGTGATCAATGGCGAACGATTTGATTGATGTCGTCATTCGAATAAATACCTCCATCGGTTAGTGTGTTCATTCCGGATCCAGTTTAAAGGCTGTTTCTCCCGTAAAAGGAAGTAGCCCAGCTCCGCCTGTGGGCCGCTAACACCCTAAAGTTCACTTCGTGCAAGTTACGCCTTCGATGAGAAGCGATTGGCGCAAAGCAACGGGCGGTGAGCGGATACCAAACCAACGGGTAACAATTTCTACTTCCGGTTGATATACTCATACAAAAATTGGAATAAATAGGATTCTAAACAGTATGATTATGCAACAGGTTAACTATTTAGCATTATTCATGGCCGCTGTACTGCTTTACGCAGGTGGGCTCTTTGCCCAGCATCGCCCAACCGTTTCGCTTGGCGGCACCCTCGCCGGACATGGCGGCCGCAGCGACAGCACCAACCTTTTAGCTACGTCTGGAGCTACCATCGGCCTCTCTATGCCGATAATGACGCGTGAGTCGCTCTCGTTGGGTATCGGTTTGGCCGGTGATTACATGGCTGCAAAACGCGCCCCAACTTCCCCATTCCAACCGATTCCGGTAGCGGATGCCATCACACTATCGGAGGGGCTGGACAATCCCGACATGGCGCAGCGAATGCTGCGACTTGGCGTTGGACCCGAGCTCGATTTTAAACTGGGGAATAGGGTAACATTATCGCCCAAGTTCCATCTGGGCTTTGCACAGATCCAACGTGACGGGTTTTCCGTCCGGCAACGGATCGAATACCGCAAGGAGGTTTTGGAAAAAGAAATCTACGGCCAAGATCGCGTGGCATCCAACGGGCTTTTCTATGCACCAAAACTACGCCTATCCCTCCCCTTGGGCAAACGGCTGTCGGCGTGGGCAGAAGCAAATTACGCGTTCCAGCGTGTCCTCGTGACAACGCGCACGCTCAGGTTCGCGGCTGCGCCCAATGAAGAGGGCCTGTACGAATTTGGAACATGGGCGGAGGCACAAACCCAACAACAACGCCTTTCAAAAGCGTGGAATACGCTGGGGGGCCAAGCAGGCCTGTCGTATGCGATAGGAAAGGCAAAGGAACCGAAGCGAACAAATCCTCAACCTACGGCAGCGCCGCAGACACAGCCGCAACAAACACAGAAGCGACAATTGCTAGCCATGGCGCCCGAGAACAACGCGCAGTACCGTAACGCGGCAGCAATTAAATCCCTGCAGTGGCGCGTCGTTGGTACGCCGATCCCGGCACCCGCTTACGTGGTGGAACTTATCCAGCTGGATGGCAACCGCAAACCTCAACGCACCTATATCGGCAAATCCAGCAAAGCTTCGATTGCTATCACGGATTTCGCAAACGCCGACCTCCAAGAAGGCCAATATCGGTGGCGCATTACGGAAACGACCACTGGATTGGTCTCGGATGTGCGCGCGTTCAATATTTCGAACTGCGACATCAGCTTCACTATCGAAAACGACACCATCGAATGCCTGGGCTACGAAGGAAACGACCGGAAGTACCGGATTTGCTTCGATGCGTCCTATGCATCGGCATCCGGCGACCTTACCTATAATGACCCTACATCTGGATTGTTTGTTTACGACCAGCAATACAATCCCCTTACCTATACGTTGGTCGGCCAAAACACCAACTTGGTTACCCAGTCCGGCGCTTCTGCTTCTACGGAGCATTACTGTATAGAGGTAACCGTCCCTTCCGGTGTCAACACCATTGGCTTGGCGTTGCAGGGCGACGACCTTGACCCCAGCCCCGTGTTGTGCCAGCCGGGTGTCAGCATTTCCATCGACAGCCTGCCGGATTGCTTTTGCGACGATTGTGAAACGATGGAAGTGTCTTTTGAAAACTTCGAGATCAGCGCACAGAATGCACAGGGAACACAATACCTGTTTGACGGCAACATTACGGTAAACCAGCCCATATATGGCATCGAAGTGCAGGTGCTATCCTACCAGTACTCGGCAAACCCGGGTGGATGTACCACGGGCGTCAACAGTGTTGAAACATCAGGCATGATTTTATCCGGTTTATCCACCATCAATGGCTCGGGCAACCTGCAGGTTGCCAATGAATCGGCTTCCGGCAGCCCGCTTTCCAATACCTCGGCCACCAAGGTGGTACGGTACCTCAGCACCAATTCCTTGACCGGTCCAATACCGCTGAACCTGGTTATCGGACTGCCCGGCGCATTACCCGGTTTCGATGCCGATTGCTGTGCCATCTCCTATGAGGTCTGCCTCAAGGTAAATGTTCTGTACGAAGATGGCAGCTGCAAGGCCTGCGCGTTCACCCATTGTTTCCAATTTGACAACCAATAAAAAAAGTCATGAAAAAGTCTATCATATATATCCTTAGGGGCTGCTTTCTTTTGCCTTTGCTCCTTAACGCATTTGCTGGCTATAGCCAGTTGGAGATCGACGATAGTCCCGTAACGGCCTCCTGTAACCTTGGTGGTTATGGGACTGTGGTGATCAGTGCACCCCGCGAAGTACTGACCGGCGATAATATTACACTCACCACGGTGCTGCCGGGCAGCTTGCCCCCCGGCTCCACCAGCAGCATCACCATCACCCGGTCATCCAACCTTTTATATCAGGCGCACGGCGCGGTACCGATGGTGCCGGTAGCCGGCGACCCGCTGTCGCATACCAATGTTGACCCGATTATCGGCAATGATGGGCAAACATTCGATATGTTCTACCGCTTCCCCCCATACATCACGTGCAATGGCAGTGTAGGCACACTAACGGTAACGGTAACCGTGGATACCGGCGACGAACAGCTCTCGTGCACCGTGTCATTGTCCGTTACCGGTCGGGCAGCCAATTACTGGACGGCCGACAAGGCGTTCGTCCGTGGTAACCTGGCTTGTGGTGTTTCGGTATGGAAACTAACGCTGAACCACAACAACCCCAATCCGCCGGGCCTGGGCGATTACAGCATCAGCGGCACGTTTACCGAAGACCCGGCAATGACCGTGGTGAGTGGTGCAACAACCACGATTACCAATTTTCAAACGACTTCAAACGGCAGTTTCCCTTACGAAGTGCATATCCGGAACTGCGGCGAGGTGGGCAGCACCATCACCAATACGGCCGACTACCATTTCACCCTGGGCAATGGTTGCGAAACGATGACTGGAAGCGTATCGGCTGAGTCGCCCATGCTGGCCACACCGAATGTTGTTACCAACTTTGAAAAAACAGTGACCAGTGCTAACGGCGGCCCCTTCGCCCCCGGCTGTATCGGCGAATACGCCATCACGGTCAGCAATATCGGCAATGTGCCCCTAACCAATATCGAAATCACCGACGACATCAACATTCCCGGTATTACCGTCGCTGCCCCAAACATTATCGCCACCGGGTGGACTTGGACAAACAACAACGGAATATACACATTTACCAAAACGGACGGGCCGCTTCCCGTGAACGGCCAGGCCACCTTCCGCTTCCGGTTTACCATAAATCCCAATACGCCGCTGGGTACGGTCATATCCAATACGGCACACCTCAGCTACCAGGCCGAAGGATTGGGGGGCGGCGGCAATAACCCCGGCGGTGGCACCGGCGGGCCATCACCATGTCCGGGCATTAACTGCCCCGAGATAGCTGGCACGGTTGAAACCGACGAACACGAAGCCGAATTCACCGTTGAACAACCAGCGCCTGTGCCCAGCATCCGTAAATGCATCGTAAATCCTCCCAACGCGGTAAACCCACCCATTTACCAAGTAGGCAACGTCATCCATTTCAGGCTATTGATAGGCAATCTGGGTTCTGCAGACATGACAACAGTGGTTAGCGATGCACTAAATGCCAACGGGCAACACCTGCAGTTGGTACCGGGGTCTATCCAGTATGAATACTATCCGGGCCATGCTAAGGTAACTAAATGCAGCAGCCCCCTTCAGGGCGCGCCCGAACAGCCGCCGTTTAACGTCACCGCCAATACCGCCGATCTGCAACACCCGACGTGGACCATAACCAACATGCCGGGCACCTGCCAATGGGACACCGGAAACTACCTAGCCATTTACTTTGATGCGCTCATCCTGCCCCAGCTGCATGGCAATCGAACCAATACGGCCAGCCTTACCTACAACGGCTTGGAACATACCTCGAGTGCAGCCTATACCATCAACCAGTGGGGATACCTGGATGTAAACAAATATGCTGACGTGCAAACCGTTGAAAGCGGGCAGGCGTTCAACTATATTATCGAGGTCATCAACGCAGGCAGCGTACCGCTGGACCATGTGACGGTGACCGATCAATTGCCTGATTGTGCCGTGGTGCGGGGAGCGATTTCGGTGGTCGACGACCTGGGCAACGCCATCACCGCCACCTCGTCGGGCAACCTGCAAATTCAGGTTAATCCGACAGCGGCCATTCAACCGGGCGGCAAATTCATCATTACCGTGCCGGTAACCAAACAAGGCATCGGCACCTGCTGCAACGTGGCCGTGTCGGCCACGGGTAACATGACGACCGACGGAACACTGCTCGACGCCAATGATGGCAGTGAGGCAGAGCCTGCGGCCTGCGTGACCAGCACGGGTTGCTGCGAAATACCTGATTTCGACGCTACACTCGTGTACCGCAACGGCCAGTACGAGGTGCAGCTGCAAGGCGGCGCTACGCCTATACAGGAAGTGGAAATACTGATGGTCGATTACCACGTGGCTTATTCGGCGGCCGATTGCCAACCTGCCGATATGGGTAGCTTTGGGCTGCTTTCCACGAATACGAACCAGCTTGGCAGCCTCACCCTGCAGGCTGGCAGCAACAATAGCACAGCGCTGGTTTGGTCGCCCGGCTCACCAAGCGTACTCAATACCACCGTGCAGCTCGACGTGTCGCAACCGAACGTTTTAGACATCGAATGCTGTGAGGTGGAATTCTATTTCTGTCTGGTGGTGCGGGTGAAAGATGTAAATTGCAACGTGTGTGAACGGACGATTTGCTTCTCGCCCGATGCCGAGGAAAAACCGTGCGACATACGGATTGAACCGATTGGACAAGCTGAACCGCTCTGCGCCGACAGCGCCGTGACCGTAAACTGGACGGGTGGTGTCCCTTCGGGTGAGGTGGACATTATCCTGATCGACGGGCAAACAGGCGTCCCCTATCAGGTGGTGGCTTCCGGCGTCGCCGATAATGGAAGTTACACCTTCACGTTGCCTGCGGGGCTGCCCTGCGATCCGCCACGTCCATGGATCATCGTAGTAAAAGATACCCACGGCGAGTGCTTAGCAAGGAGTAACCGATTTATGGTAGCATGCTGCCAAACAGGAGATTGTGGCTGTGGCACGTGGCTCGACCATACCGTCAATATTTTTGAACATGAAGTGGCACCGCCGCGCGACCCAAGGCAAAAGATCAATGTTTCGCCGATTGCCGGCCATCAGGTTGCCTGCGGTGACAAAATCAGGCTGAAACGGCATAAGACCTATGTATTCAATGCTCCGGCTTATGCGTGCGCTCCCGACGGCTGTGAGGTCAGTTTCCAATGGGAAATCACTGGCCCGGGCGGCACGAGCCTATCGGGCAGCGGCTCATCAGTTACGAGTCATTTCGATCACGTTGGTCGCTACTACATCACTTTCGTCCCGATTTGTGGTGGGGAACGTTGCGAACCCTGTACCGTAGCGGTAGACATTCCGCGCGATTTCATTTCCGTGGACGACGCGATAGCTCCTGGGCTGCCCTTTGATAGGGATTGGTAACCCTATCGGCTATCAAAAAAGGCCGCCCTATTTCGGGGCGGCCTTTTTTACGTGGTTTAATGAAGAGCCGACGATGGGATTCGAACCTACGACCTACGCATTACGAATGCGTTGCTCTACCAGCTGAGCTACGTCGGCATCGGCGGATTTTTGCCGATGCAAACTTACATAAACTTTTTTTTTCTACAAGTATTTTCCAGCGCTCATCACTCCAATGCTGTCGTCAACTCAATTGTGGTGTCCAGTAGTTTTGAAATCGGGCAGATGGCTTTCGCCTTTTCGGCAATCTCACCAAATTCCGATTCGGAAATCCCCTCAACCGTTCCCTTCAAATCCAGCTGTATAGATGTGATGCTTCCATCTTCAAAGGTCACCTTAGCATCGGTATGGAGGTCCGTTGGTTCATATCCTTTTTCACTCAGCAAGAAACTGAGCTGCATGGTGAAACAGCCCGCATGTGCCGCTCCGATCAACTCTTCCGGGTTGGTCCCTATCCCGTCTTCAAAACGTGTTTTGTAGGAGTAAGCAGTCTGGTCCAACACGGTGCTTTGTGTGCTGACGGTACCGCTGCCGTCTTTTCCGGTGCCCTTCCAATGGGCACTCGCCTTTCTGGTAAATTTCATCGCTATCGTGTTTATACGTTAAAGTTATTCAGAAAACACCCATTGCGGTTAAATTGTTTATAAATTCGCAACATGGACAGGTTGATCTACTTTGACAACAACGCAACCACACCGCTTGACCCCGAGGTACTGGAAGCGATGATGCCCTATTTCACCACGCACTATGCCAATGCGTCCAGCCTCACACATCGTGCGGGCCGTGCAGCCGCAGCTGCGGTGGACGCTGCGCGGGAACGGGTTGCGGCACTCATCGGCGCTACACACCAGGAAATCACCTTTACGTCGGGGGCAACGGAAGCCATCAACATGGCTATCAAAGGTGTATTTGAACACTACCAAAGCAAAGGCAAACACGTGATAAGCTGCCGTACCGAACATAAAGCGGTACTGGACACGCTCGCGTACCTGGAAAAAAAAGGTGCTGAGGTTACTTATCTGCCTGTGTCAGCCGATGGCAACATCGACCTGGATGCGTTGGACTCGGCCATCCGCCCAGATACGATAATGGTGGCGCTCATGCATGCCAACAACGAAACCGGCGTACTCCATCCTATTGCACGTATCGCCGAGCTCACCACTAAACACCAGACTTTGTTTTTTTGTGACGCCACCCAAGCGGCAGGAAAAATTGAAATCGACGTGCGCGATACCGGCCCCGACCTGCTTTGCCTGAGCGCCCATAAATTCTACGGCCCGAAGGGAGCCGGTGCACTTTTCGTCCGCCGCCGTAGCAAACGTATACAAACCGGGGCATTATTGCACGGTGGTGGCCAAGAAAACAAGCGACGAGCCGGCACATTGAATGTACCCGGAATTGTCGGACTGGGTAAAGCGGCGGAAATGGCCCGGCAACGGCTTGCCGAAGAGGCACGGCGACTTGCCGCCCTGCGCGACATACTGGAAACCACGCTGGCCAAATTACCGGCCACTGTTGTAAACGGGCAGGGAGCATCGCGGCTGCCACACGTGAGCAACATCACGTTCAAGCACCTCCGTGCCGACCAGATCATGATGAGTGTACCGGATATTGCCCTGGCTTCCGGCTCAGCTTGTGTGAGCGGCACACGCGACCCTTCGCATGTGCTGATGGCCATGGGACTTTCGGCTTCAGACGCCCATGCGTCGCTGCGCTTCAGCATGGGCCGGTTCAACACCGAAGCTGAGGTCCACACCGCTATCAGACAACTCACCTCCGCCGTGGAACAATTGCGGGCTTCCTCCCCCATCTGGCAACTGCATAAAGCTGGATTGGTAAAATAACCTCCGCGTTTAGGTACGAATCTTGTTAACTCTTTTTTATTTTGCGTATTGGCTACTCAAAACCATATCTTAATCATCGGTGCGTTCGATCGTTTCAATTACGGAGACCTGCTGTTCCCGATCGTCATCGAGGCACAGCTGGCCACGTATAGGCAGTCGTTTGATGTGCGCTACTTCGGCATCATTGAAAGTGATCTAAGTGCACTGGGCGGCAAGCCAACGGAGAATATCCAGTCATTTTATCGGGCCTGCCGAGAAACCACCGGACATACCAGTGTGATCGTGGCTGGCGGCGAGGCCGTAGCGGTGACATGGAATTCGCTGCTATTAGCATTGAGCGGCACGTTTAAACGGACCCATCGCTTCCACCATTACCTCAATAAGATTATTGATCTCAACGCATTTGCCAAGTGGAAACTGCACGGCGAAACAGCACTGCCCTTCGTTTTCACGGCGTCGGACTTTGCGGGTGTAGACAGGGTAATTTTCAACTCATTGGGCGGATCGGAAATGGCCCCGGCGACGTTCGACCGGTTCGGCGAACTTCGGGATAAGTTGCGCGGTGTTGACTATTTTGCCGTGCGTGACGAGGCTACACAGCAGCATTTAACCAAGCAAGGCATCGATACGCACCTTTATCCCGATTCGGCCATCCTCATGTCCAACTTTTTTCCGGTAGCACTACTCGCCAAACGCGTATCCGCACAGGTAGCCGAATATGTCGCCGCAAACAGGCACCGATACGTGTTCTTCCAGATTAAAAATAACCACGCCAAAACAAACGAATTACAGATCGCCAAACAACTGGATGCTATTGCCTCGCAAACGGGTCTTGACCTATGCCTGTGCCCCATCGGCAAGGCCCTCAATCACGACGATCACTTGGCCTTGCAACGCATAGCCCCTTTGCTGGAACAACCCAGCACCCTGTTTGGCAAGGTAACCGTCTGGGATATCATGTACCTTATTGCCAATGCCGCTGTATACGTAGGTACTAGTTTGCACGGCGCCATAACGGCTATGAGCTTTGCTGTGCCTTACGTGGGCGTAGCAGTACCAAAGCTTCATAGTTATCTGCAAACCTGGGGAGTAGATAGCATAAACCACACCGTTCCTTTAACGGGAATATACGAGGCAGTCGACCGGGCATTAGCAATCGACCGGAAGGCACTGGAGCAATCGCGCGAAAAGCAATTGAAAGCCGCCGAAGCTTCATTTTCGCATATCCGCCAGTTGGTTTTTCCTTAACAACACGCCATGAATCGACATATCCTAACACCTGAGGTACAACGCTATTTAACCGAGCAAGAACAACGAACCCCAACAGCAATGGCGCTGCAGAAAAGCCCGTTTCCAGCTGTTTCTCCTGCCGAACTGGCGCAACAATTGGATAGCCGACAACGCTGCCGCAAAAAATTGCCGCTGTGGTATGGTACGCCGGGTATTTACTACCCCGAAAAGCTATCCATCGAACAGGCCTCCTCGCAAGTTGCGGCACGCCACAAAGCCACCCTTATTCCCGAAGGTTCCAAGGTCATCGACCTCACCGGGGGCTTCGGTGTCGACACGCTTTTCTTTGCACAACGTGCGAAAGCGGTGACCCATTGCGACACCAATGCTGCACTTTCACAAATTGCTGGCTACAATGCGTCGGTATTGGGCGTGGCAAATAGTACATTTATTGCCGGAGACGGGATCGGGCATGTACAGCACCTTCCTGTCAACACATTTAATGTAGCTTATATCGATCCGTCGCGCCGCGTGGAGCAACGCAAGGTGTTCCGGCTCGAAGACTGTGTACCCGATGTGGTCGCCATCCAGCACGAGTTGCTCCGGAGCGTATCGACGGTAATCATCAAATCTGCCCCCCTACTCGATATCGCCGCCGCCCTGCAGGTACTGGAACATGTAAGTACAGTACATATCGTCAGCACCGGCAATGAATGCAAGGAACTGCTATTCGTAATGGATCGCGGGCATACCGGTGAACCCCACTTAATAGCCACTGCATTGACCGTGGATACCACGGCATTATTCACTTTCACACCATCTGAAGAACAAATGGCCAATCCTACATACGGCTACCCGGCAGGATATCTTTATGAGCCCGATGCGGCCCTGCTCAAGTCGGGCGCATTCAAATTGGTCAGCACACGCTATGGATTGAAAAAAATCCACCGCCATACCCACCTGTATACTGCCGGCGAACCGCGCACCGATTTCATGGGGAAAATTTTCCGGGTAACCGACGTGATGGGATACGGTGATTTTAAGAAGTCGAAAGCCGCGTGGCGGGGAAACGTGAGCACGCGGAACTTCCCGCTCAAAGCAGAGGCACTACGCAAGCGGCACCGCATCGGTGAAAGCAGTGACCGCCAATTATTTTTCTGTACAGGTCTAAACGACGAGCTATTGGTCATCTTTGCATCAAAATGCTGAGTATGGTTTGCCCGTGATACCGTTATTGCGGTACTTTGCATCCATGCATAAACAACTCAAGCTTTCCGCGCTCGATCTTTCGGTTATCATCGAGGGTGGCGATGCCGCCTCGGCCATTGCCCGTACGGTTGAAGCAGCCCAACACATCGAGCAATTGGGATACGCGCGCATCTGGCTCGCCGAGCATCACAACATGGAGAATATAGCGAGTTCGGCCACCTCTGTACTGATTGGCCATGTCGCCGGCAAGACGGATAGCATCCGTGTCGGTTCGGGTGGCATCATGCTCCCCAACCACGCGCCACTGGCGATTGCCGAGCAGTTTGGCACACTCGAATCGCTCTACCCGGGCCGTATAGACCTGGGATTGGGCCGCGCGCCTGGTACCGACCAATTGACGGCTGCGGCGCTACGCCGCAACAACCTGGGCACGGCCTACCATTTCCCTTCCGATATCCGTGAACTCCAACTTTATTTCAGTGATGACAATATCGCGGGCCGTGTACGGGCCTTCCCCGGCGAGGGATTAGACGTCCCAATCTGGATATTAGGTTCGAGTACCGATAGCGCTTATCTCGCGGCCGAGCTTGGGCTACCATATGCTTTCGCCTCGCATTTTGCACCCGCACAATTCCACCGTGCAATTTCCATTTATCGGCAGCACTTCAAACCGTCGGCCAAGCTTGACAAACCGTATGTACTGGCCTGCGTGAATGTCATCGCGGCAGACACCGACGAAGAAGCGCACGTATTGGCAACCAGCATGTACCGCATGTTCCTTGGTATTGTAACCAATACCCGCCGGCCACTGCAACCGCCAGTGCCTTCTATGGATCCTTATTGGACCCCCGATGTGGAAGCGGCGGTCAAGCAAATGACCGCCTGTACGTTTATCGGAGGACCTGAAAGTTTGGCACAACAGCTTACGACCTTTGTTGAGGAGACCGATGTGGATGAGTTGATGACCACGGGCAACATCTATGACCAGGGCGCACGGTTGAAATCGTACCGTATCTTAAACGAGGTGATTAAGAAGAATTAGCCTATCTTTGCGTAAGACAATACAGACACCATGGGATATCGCAGCCTCGCCGAATGCATCAATGACTTGGAGCGCCACGGACACCTTATCCGTATCAAGCAAGAAGTAGACCCCTACTTGGAAATGGCTGCCATCCATATGCGCGTGTACGATGCGCAAGGACCGGCTTTGCTGTTTGAAAATATCAAAGGAAGTCCGTTCCCGGCCGTATCCAACCTGTTCGGTACGTTAGCACGCTCCCGTTTCATGTTCAGGGATACGCTCGAGAAGATTAAGGTACTTGTAGACGTTAAATCTGATCCGATGCGGGCACTGAAAAAACCATTTCGGTATACAAACGTAGCCACGACAGCGCTGTCTGCCCTACCTTGGAAGGTGACGCGGAATTCCCCTATTTCACATGGCACCACGCGCATCAGCCAGTTACCACAAATTGTCAATTGGCCGATGGATGGCGGCCCGTTTGTAACCATGCCCCAAGTTTATACCGAAGATGTGACCAAACCGGGCGTGATGAATGCTAACCTGGGTATGTACCGTATCCAACTGGGTGGTAACGATTATACACCCGATACGGAGGTGGGGCTCCATTACCAATTGCACCGCGGCATCGGCGTCCACCAAACGAAGGCCAACGAGCTGGGCCAACCGCTGAAGGTAAGCATCTTTGTGGGTGGTCCGCCAGCCCATGCGCTGGCCGCCGTGATGCCTTTGCCCGAAGGGCTGTCCGAATTGACTTTCGCTGGCGCACTGGGCAAGCGGCGATTCCGGTATTTTTACGATGCGGAAGGGTTCTGCATTTCCGCCGATGCGGACTTTGTTATCACCGGAACAGTGTATCCGCAAGAGAATAAACCCGAGGGACCCTTCGGTGACCATCTAGGCTATTACAGCCTGGTACATCCTTTCCCACTGATGCGTGTGCACAAGGTGTACCACCGGAAAGACCCCATATGGTCATTCACCGTGGTAGGAAGGCCGCCGCAGGAGGACACCAGTTTCGGAGCGCTGATTCACGAGATCACCGGATCAGCCATCCCGCAGGAAATCAACGGCCTCCATGCGGTACACGCTGTCGACGCTGCCGGGGTGCACCCGCTATTGTTCGCCATCGGCAGTGAACGCTATACGCCTTACATGCAGACACAACGGCCACAGGAAATCCTCACTATTGCCAATCAGATACTGGGCAAGAACCAGCTAAGCCTGGCCAAATACCTGTTCATTTCCGCCCATCAGGATAATCCACAATTAGACATCCACGATGTCACGGCTTTCTTAACACATATGTTTGAACGGATTGATTTGGAACGCGACCTCCACTTCCATACGCAAACAACCATCGATACCCTGGATTACACCGGCGATGGACTGAATGCCGGCTCCAAGGTCGTCTTTGCAGCGGTGGGCAATAAAAAGCGTGAATTGGCCACCGAATTGCCGGGTGGCTTTGCATTGCCGCAACCATTCCAGGCCTGCAAACTGGCCTTGCCGGGTATTGTGGCCGTAGAAGCGCCGGCGTACACCGACGAGGCAACCGAGAGTAGCCGTATCGAAACATGGTGCCACGAAGTCCGTGATGTCGATTTCGGGGGCATCCAATTACTGGTACTTTGTGATGATGCCGCGTTTACTGCTGCAAACGCCGACAATTTCGTTTGGATTACCTTTACGCGTAGCAACCCCTCGCACGACATCAGTGGCGTGGGCAGTTTTACCCGTCACAAACATTGGGGATGTCTTGGTCCGCTGATTATCGATGCGCGGAAAAAGCCGCACCATGCACCGGAACTCATCAAAGATACCGAAACGGAAAAACGGGTGGACGCATTGGGGGCGCAAGGTGGTCCCCTACACGGCATCATATAAAAAAAGCCCTCCACCGAGCGGCGGATGGGCTTTCAATCATATTAACACATTAAATCAAAAAATCAGCCTTTATAACGGAACCACTTGACCAGTTCCTTGTAACTGGCTTTCTTGCCGTACATAAGGATACCCACGCGGTAAATACGGCCCGCCATCCACGTGGTGAGCATGAAGCCACCGACCAGCAAGGCAAAGGACAAAACGATTTCCCATACGGGCACCCCGAATGGCACGCGGACCAACATGGCTATGGGTGATGTGAACGGTATCATGCTCAGCCAAAATGCCAATGTCCCGTGGGGATCGTTGATCAACACGCCAAACGACAAAATATACGTGAATAGTAAGGGGATGGTGATGGGAAGCATGAATTGTTGCGTTTCCGTTTCGCTGTCAACGGCTGAGCCTACCGCAGCAAACAGCGCACTGTATAACAGATATCCTCCGAAAAAATAGAGCAAAAACGTAATGATAATGGTTTGGAAATCGACTTTGCCCAGCTCTTGGGTAACCTTGTCAACCATGCCCATCTCCGAACCGACCACTGCGCTGCCACCATTGCCGGCCACCAGCTCCTGGTTTTCCACCTTCGCCACCATCGCATTGCTCCCCCCCATCAGTCCGGTACCCGCAATACCCATCAATGCCGTTGAAAGCACAATCCAGAGGATAAACTGCGTGAGGCCAACCAACCCAATGCCAAGGATTTTGCCCATCATCAATTGGAAGGGTTTTACCGACGAGATGATTACTTCTACAATCCGACTGTTTTTCTCTTCGATGATACCCCGCATTACCTGCGATCCGTATAAGAAAAGGCAGATATATACCAAAATGGAAAGCGACATAGCAATCCCCATCGCAGCGCCGGCACTGCTATCTTTCTCGCCATCTTCGGTAATCTCCTTTGCAGAAAGGCTTACGCGTGGGCTGATGCTTTCTAACGTTGCACGGTCTATTCCGGCGGCTGCATAAGCCCTATCCCGAAGCACATCTTCCAATTGGTCGGTAATCTCGTCCTGCACGCCAAAACTGGCTGTCTCTTTAGCGAAAAGCTCAACCCGCGATGACGTCGACACGTCAGCCGGGATAATCAGGAGAAAGGTCTTCCCTTCTTCGCTCAGTATCCGTTTCTTCTCGGCGGCAATATCGTCAGAGGCTTCCAAAAAAGTGATTTTTCCCGTATTCGCCATTTTGTTGGCAAAAAGGCCACTTTGGTCAATCGTGTATACGGTAGCCTCGTTACTTTCAAAGCTCTTGGCCGTAAGGTAGATCGTGAGTGCGTAGATGCCGATGAGAAACAACGGAACCAGGAAGGTCACCAATAAAAAAGACTTTTTTCTAACCCGACTCAGGTATTCGCGCTTGATGATCAATAATATCTTATTCATTAGTGGCGTCGTTTATGAATATTTCAGCTTTGCGGTTACGTGCTGTACGAAAATATCATGGATGCTTGGGATGACTTCTTTGAGTTCGTGGATTTGCACCAGTGGAATCAAATAGGCGAGCACATCGTTGATGGTCATACCGCTGGCTATCTGCAGGGTCAGTGTCGTATTATCGCCGGTTATTTCCCGACTGGTAATATCAAACAAGCCTGCCACATCCGTGAGTTGCTTTTCCTGATGGAGGTATTCTAGCCGATAGGTGTTGGTACGGTAAGTATTCTTGATTTCCTTCACCTTACCGTCAAGGATTTTCTTCGATTTATTGATGAGCACGATGCTATCACACAGTTCTTCGACCGATTCCATCCGATGGGTGGAAAAAATAATGGTCGCTCCATTGCGGTTAAGCGCAAGAATTTCTTCTTTGATGATGTTCACGTTTACCGGGTCAAACCCGGTAAACGGCTCGTCGAGGATAATCAGATCAGGCTGGTGCACTACGGTGGCCACAAACTGTACCTTTTGCTGCATCCCCTTGCTGAGATCTTCCACTTTCTTGTGCCACCAACTCTGCATTTCCATTTTCTCAAACCAGTGTTTTATGCGGTCAATTGCTTCTGTCTTTGAGAGTCCTTTCAGTTGCGCAAGGTAAAGCATCTGCTCGCCTATTTCCATCTTTTTATACAGTCCCCTTTCTTCCGGGAGATAACCGATACGGCCGATGTGATTAGGGTTCAACCGCTCGCCATCGAAGTAAATCTCCCCACCATCAGGTGCTGTAATTTGATTAATGATGCGAATTAGCGATGTTTTGCCTGCGCCATTTGGGCCCAAAAGACCGAATATGCTCCCCTGCTCTACGCGGGTGGACACATCATCCAGCGCCCGGTGGTTGGCATATTGTTTTACAATATTTCTAATTTCCAGCATAGCGTGCATTGTGGTTCTGTATATTTGACGCCCATACGCTGCACTTGTTACAAGCCCTTCGGCCGTAGTTCTTGCTTCATCAATTTAACAGCTCGTCAAACAACAGTGAAACATAATACACACCACCAACCGACGGGTTACCCCAACTGGTGGTGTACAGCTTATTGCCAATATTAGTTCCCCCTAGTTTTACAATGGATTTGATAGCAGGGATCTTCTTACTTACCTGTGCATCAAACGTAGAATAAGCAGGGATCATTGAATGCCTGCCGATATTGACGGCCGGTGTACCTATCGAGCCGTTCCATAGGAATTCCGTTTGGTGCCGGAAGGTGAGGCCAAATCCCCAGCCGGTGCGGTTGATGTCGCGATTGGAAAACCCGACATTGAACCGATATTTCGGTGAGTTGAAAAAAGTGATAAAAGCGGGGTCCTCTTCCTGCAATTCGTCGTCATTGAGCAATACATTTTGCGTCACATTGCCTGTGAGCGTGTAACCCCTTCCGATTACATAGTCTAGCCCGATGCCCCAACCGGAGTTTTTAAGCACTTGTGGTGCATTCACCGGCATGCTGTATACGTTGCGACGCGTAGGGTCGGCTAAGTCGGCAACCGATCCGTTCGGATCTTTCAACTGCACCAATACGGTTATGCCCTCGAATGTGAGAAACCGGTTGTAATAGTAGAACAAATCCAAAAATAGGCGGTTATCGATCACACTTTTATAACCTAATTCGTAAGTCTCTACCTTTTCGGGCTCCCAAGCTTTGAATTGGTAGGGCGTGATATCACCGCTTTGGATGTCGGAAAGCGCGTACACCGGGTTGCTCACCATGTTATATCGTTCGCGGAATAGTGGCAGTCCGCCGACCAGCCGCGCCTGAGGCGTCAACAGGTCGATGTATTGGTTCTGGGTGGTCGGTATGCGGAAACCCCGCTGGAATGATGCCCGGAAGTTATGGTTGTCTGCAACGGTGAGTACCCCCGATATACGAGGACTAAACTGCCCCTTGAAATTCTCGTTCTTGTCGTAACGCACGGAAGCCGTCAGCTTGAAAACATCATTGAAATTACGACCCGCTTGGACATATGCACCCCATTCGCGGATGTTGAACTCATCATCGTTATCATCGCGTGCAAAGAGCGTTCCTTCCGAATTAAGGTCGTAGACCCGATAGTTTGCCCCAGCGATCAGCTCAACGATAGCCGGATCAATCTGCTGTTTAAAATTGAACATTCCTTCAGCGTGGTACATATTGGAGCGATCGAGGAAATTGGCTCCGGCCGGGATTGCCCGCGTTTTGATATCGGCTATGGTTGCTTCGAACTCCGTGCCTCCGGGCAGGAACATGCCATCCGCCGCCGCCAATGCAGGCGTCATGGCGTCGGCCATCCACCCTTCGCGACCAGTGCCGGCATAGGTGTTGGCTGCATTTTGGGCTACACCCACCGCCGTGCCATGGTCTGCCCCACCCTGCATAGCCTGTTGGTAGGCCGTCAAAAATGCACCGGCATACTGGGTGTACGCATTTTGCACGAAGGAAGGTGCACCCGCACCGATAGCCGTTTGCAAGTATCGTTGGCTCATCAGGCTTCCCAACACGCCGAGTGCATGGGCGTCGCCCGAATTCTCCCTTGTGGTATACCCCCGCACGAAGAAATTATCACCCCTTAGCTCTGCTTTATACTGTCCCAGCGTAAAATTCTGGATATTGTATCGGTCGGCAGCGGTATACACCGTCGAGCCCTTCCCCCAGTTCGCCTGCAGGATCGCTTCTACCTGATCATTAACCCGGTAATGCAACGATGCATTGAGCTTCAGGCTCTTTGTTGGATAATCCGTCAGCTGCTGTTCGGAATAGCCCGGCGCGGGCTGATAATACTGCGGAACCATGTTCTGAAAGATATCGCGTGCCGCGTCCAGTTGTTGCAACGGATCTGCTCCGGCGATAAACTGCGGTAAGGTGGCGTTCCCAATTTCGGGAATAGCTGTAGTATATATTGCGCCCAACGCCGCAGATGACCCGTCGGAGCCGTCCCCCGGCATGCCATTGGCGTACAGAATATCATAAAGATTGGCACCCACATCGCCATACCAGTTAACCCCGTCGTACGTGGGGTTGCCTTGCGTATTGCCGATGTTGTTTTCGAGGTTGGTATTATTGGTAAGGCTTTGGTCGCGGTAATCCGTAGCCTGCCAATCTTCTGCCTTGAGGTAGGCGATATTGGCTTTAAACGCAAATTTGTCGTTGAATGCTTTTGCGAAACGTACGGCCACGTCATAAAAAGCGGTGTTCGTTTGCGTACGGTTGGATGCACTCATCAATCCGGTTTTCACATAGGCACTCAACCCTTGGTAAGTAAATGGCGATTTGCTGTTCATCAGTAGCAGGCCGTTGATGGCATTCGGGCCATACAACGCCGAGGCAGCGCCTGGCAAGAGCTCTACGCTTTCCACATCCAGCTCAGACATCCCCACCACGTTTCCTACGGCGAAGTTAAGGCCGGGGGCTTGGTTATCCATGCCGTCCACAAGCTGTACCAGCCGTGTGTTGCCGTTAGACCCAAAGCCCCGTGTATTGACCGATCGGAAGGTGAAGGACTGGGTACTCATCTCTACACCTTTCAAATTCTGTAGCGCATCGTAGAAACTGGGCTGTGGGCTCTCACGGATACCCAATACGTTCAATTTCTCGATAGAAACCGGCGATTGCATGACGCTCTCTTCGATCCGCGAAGCCGATACCACGACCTCAGAAGCCATGATAGTCTGTTCATGCAGGGTAATGGACAATGTCGACGACGACTCGGATACGGTAATCTCTTTTGATGCATAACCGATCGACGAAATCTGTAACGTGAGCGGCAATTGGTCATTTACCCGCATGGTAAATTGCCCGGCGTCATTGGTGGTGGTACCGATTACTTTTCCTTTGACCTGGATACTCACCCCGATCAGTGGTCGACCGATTGGGTCAGAAACCGTCCCAGAAACCGTTGTTTGAGCAGAAGCAGGAAGAGAAAACAAATGGAGCGCGAATAGTAACACATACCATTCGAAGCGCTTAACGATCATTATGTGTGTCATAGTGTTGTAGTTATAATGGGTTACTACAATAAGTATAATTGGATTACTACAATAATACGGAAATATTTCAACATATGTCTTAAGTTAACCGATTAACATTTTTTAACACTCCAATCGATTAAACTTTCGTGGCGCTAAACACTCTCATCAATAACAGCGCCCATCCCGTAAACGCCGAACGGCAAACAGCACGGCAAGTGGTGGCCTGCAAAACAAGAACAACAACGAATAAAGGAGGACAAGATGAAAAATGCAGCATTAATTACACTCTTGGTTTCAGCGATGGCTTTTTCAACGGTAGCCCAGGAACGCGAACAACGGATATCCAAAACCGCGGAGGAAATCGCGCAGATGCGTACAGACCGCTTGGCGGAACAACTGACCTTAACCGAGGACCAACAACAGGCGGTGTATGCACTAAGTTTGGAAAACGCAAAAAAAATGCAAGCAGCACATAAGGAACGTACTGCCAAGATGGCCGAGCAGCGTGCTGAAATGAAAGCTTCACAGGAGCGGTTGAACGAAATTCTCACCAACGAACAGCGTGAAGTGCTCAAGCAACAACAAGCGGAGCGGGCGGGGAAGATGAAATCGATGCGGGGTGCCCGGAAAAATGGCATGTTTAAAGAAGGGCGTTCCAAAAGTGGTAAGCACGACTTCCACAAAAAGGCGGACCGCGGCATGACAACGGAAGCATCGCCCGAAACAGCGAAATAACGATTCATATTTTTGGTTAAGTTTGATGATGAGCGCCCACTCCACCTTTTGGTGGATGGGCGTTTTTTACTAAGTTTGTCCAGAACCAACTGAAATACGATGCAACGAATCAGCGTTATCGGGTCGGGCACGATGGGCAGCGGTATTGCCCATACCTTTGCGCAATACGGATTTGATGTCGCCTTGGTAGACATCAGTGCAGCAGCGCTAACGAAAGCGCAGGCGACCATCGCCAGCAATCTGGACCGCCAAATCAAAAAGGAAATCATCGCTGAAACGGAAAGGGAGGATATCCTTGGCCGAATCTCCACGTATACCGATGTGGACAAAGGCGTGCGTGCCGCCGATTTGATTGTAGAGGCCGCCACCGAAAACGAGCAAGTGAAATTGTCGTTATTCGAACAAATTGACAAGCGGTGCCCACAACATACGATCCTTGCTAGTAACACATCGTCCATTTCCATCACCAAAATAGCAGCGGCTACACAACGACCGGAACAAGTGATTGGCATGCATTTTATGAACCCCGTTCCGGTAATGAAACTGGTGGAGGTCATCAAAGGTTATTCAACTTCAAACGATACGACAAACAAGGTAACCGCGCTCGCCATGCAATTGGGTAAAGTGCCCGTGGAGGTAAACGACTACCCCGGGTTTGTAGCCAACCGCATCCTGATGCCCATGATCAATGAAGCGATTTATACACTGTACGAAGGTGTTGCGGATGTAGAAGCCATAGATACCGTCATGAAGCTGGGCATGGCCCACCCCATGGGGCCGCTGCAACTGGCCGATTTCATCGGCTTAGACGTATGCCAGGCCATCTTACAGGTACTTCATGGTGGTTTTGGCAATCCCAAATACGCTCCGTGCCCGCTGCTTGTAAACATGGTAATAGCCGGCAAATTGGGTAAGAAATCTGGTCAGGGATTTTACACGTATTAGTGTGTCCCTAACGTAAGGACTCGCTCACTCCAACCCACTTACACCACCCGATACCACCAATTTCATGGCGTCCGTAGCACTCATGGCCAACGGTGTAACACGTTCGGCCTTTGCGATAACCACTTGCCCTGCAAACGAATAGGAGTAAGGAAAGTAAACAACCACTTCACCTTCCAATCCAATCTTACCCAAGTCACGTTGGGTAAGAAATCCCACTTTTTTCAACCCTGTTTCGTTCACTTCTACCAGCACCGGCTCGTTGAATTTCTTAGCGTCACCCACAAACGCTTCAGTGAAATCTTTGATGGACGAATACAAGGTATTGAACAACGGGATACGGTTGATGAGATCGTTGAACCAATTGTAAATCGGTGCGGTGACCACATTGGTAAATATCATCCCTACAATGACCAACCCTACGATAACCGTTAGTATTCCCAAGCCCGGCACGTAGAGCGGTCTGCCCGATTCGTCTTCCCAAAACCAGCTACTCAGGTTAAGCGCCGAGTCGATACTCGCTACAATCCATACAATCAGGAATAATGCACCAGCGAGCGGTAGTACCACCAGGGTCCCTTTGATCAGGTAGTTGAAAAACAGGCGTATCGTTTTATTTTTCATGCGTTAGTCGTATGTCGTTAGTCTTTTGTCTCAAGTCTCATGTCTCATAATGGTAAACGCGTTTAACACGCTGCGATATGCCGGTAAGCAATTCATAGGGTATCGTACCGATAGCAGTCGCCTGTTTCTCGATGTCATCGAACACAATCACTTCGTCGCCTACGCTGGCATCGATGTTATTCAAATCGAGCATGGTCATGTCCATACAGATATCGCCAACGGTTTGGGCTTTTGCTCCGTTTACCAACATATATCCTACCCCGTTGCCGAAACGCCGATCATAACCATCGGCATAGCCAATGTTAACCGTTGCTATAACACTGTCTTTCGTAATAAGGCCACGCCGCCCATAGCCCACAGTATCGCCTGCCGGCACTTTCCGTAACTGCGTGATGACCGTTTTCAGTACACCCGTGTGTTGCAACGGCAACCCATTTTTACCCTTATCTCCCACCCCATACAAACCAATACCCAACCTCACCATATCCAGGTGTGCCTGCGGCCAACGTTGTATGGCTGCCGAATTAGCAATGTGACGAAGTACGGGATATTCCAATGCAGCGGTCAGCCCGTCTGCAAACGTTCCGAAGGCGGCCAATTGAGCCGCCGTAAACGCATCGTGCTCCGCGTCGCCCGCGGCGGCAAGGTGTGAAAATACGGACTGAACCCTAACGGCTTCAAGTCCGCGGAGCCGCTGGCCCAACCGCACTGCATCAGCGTTAGAAAACCCCAGTCGGTGCATGCCCGTATCCACTTTAATATGGATGGGGTGCCCTTTGATTTTCCGCGACGCCAGTGTATCTACCAAGGCGTCCAGCAGCTCAAAGCTATATACTTCGGGCTCCAACTGATGCGCCAACAGCGCGTCAAAAGAAGCCGGTCTCGGATTCATCACCATAATAGGCATCCAGATACCGGCCCTACGTAGTTCCACTCCTTCATCTGCATACGCTACAGCCAGATAATCCACCCGATTAAATTGCAGCAGGCTCGCAATCTCGAAATCGCCGCTACCGTAAGAAAATGCCTTCACCATCGCCATCAATTTAACATTCCGGGGAAGCAAAGACCGGTATTGGTTCAGGTTGTGCTCCACGGCGCTCAAGTTTATCGCCAGCTCCGTATCATGCACCTTTGCCATCAACGCCGCACTGACTCGTTCAAACGCGTATCGCCTGGCACCCTTCAGCAAAATCGTTTCATCTTGAAAGGCTAAGGTGTGCAACGAAGCCAATAGGGCATCTGTATCGGCAAATGAATGGTGGGTTATCCCGCTGTACTTATCAGTGTACGAATTTAATACAGGACCTACCGTAATCAGCCGATTAATATCACTATCTAGCAGTAATTTAAATAGCTTGTTATAAACATAATCTTCATCAGATACTCCCGGAAGGTCCGACAAGACCAGCGTCCGTTTGGGATGCCGATGTTGCTGCTTCAGGAAATCAAGTGCGATGGCCAATGAAGCGAGGTCGTTGCTATAACTATCATCAATCACCGTGCAATTATTGATGCCTTTCTTCATCTCCAATCGCATCTCCACCGGTTGCAACATTGCCATCCGCTCCGTAATCACCTCCTGCCCGTAACCCATCGCCAACAATACCCCCCAGCAGCAAAGCGCATTGGCCCGCGCGGCGGCATCCGTAAACGGGATATCAATAGCAGCATATTTTCCCGCATACTGCGCCCGGATTAAGCAACGGTTATCAGCGGTCACGCTGTAACCAAGCACGGTTAGCTCAACGTTTTGCCTACCCCACGTAAGCCGTCTCCCACGGCAGGGGACAGCAACCCCGGCCGTATCATCCGGCGAATATACCGCTTGATCCGCGCCATTGAAAAGAATCAGTTTTTCCCGGATTTTCGCCTCACGGGAGACAAAGCCGTCATCGTGAGCCGGGCCCACTGTGGTCAATACGGCAATATCGGGTTGGATCATTCGATGCAGTGCCTCCATTTCACCGGGTCTGCTCACCCCCGCCTCGATGATTGCCAATTCATGCTTATCATCCATCTCCCACAGCGAAAGGGCAACTCCGATCTGGGAGTTATAACTCTTCGGGCTTCGGGCAATCCGATAATCGGGCGCTAGTAGCTGTGTTAACCATTCCTTCACAATGGTTTTACCATTACTGCCGGTGATGCCGATCACCGGATATGCAAACCTTCCCCGGTGACTTGCCGCAAGCTCCTGAAGGGCTACCAGCGTGTCTTTGACGACGATAAAATTGGCATCGCTAAATCGACCGGTGCCGTCCCAGCTGTCCGAAACAACAAAATTCCGTACACCGGCAGCATAGGTTTCGCGGATATACCGATGACCGTCGCGCCTATCCACCAATGCGAAAAAAAGCCCGTGAACCACGTTTACCAACCGACGGCTATCATACAGCAACGTGCCGATGGTTGCCGTCTCATCGGCGAAGGAGACACCTGCCGCTTGCATCATTTCCGAAACCTGCCGGATGGTATAAAATTTCGTATGCTCAGCCATGCCACGAATTTCAACATTTTTTGGGTACTGCGGGAATTTTTTACCAATTTGGTGGCATGGACGATTTATCTGGCCCAAGCCCCAAAAGACTAACGCCCTACCAAGCTAAGAGCAAGGCTGAGGCCTTTTGTGCATACCAGGAGCGCGCGCAGCAGGAGGTGCGCGATAAGCTTTACCATTGGGGGTTGTACCCGGCAGTGGTAGAGCAGGTCATTGCAGACCTGATTACGGAAGGTTTCTTAAACGAAGAGCGGTTTGCGCTGGCTTATGCATCGGGAAAGTTCCGGATGAACGGGTGGGGAAAACATAAAATAAAGCAGGGACTTACTCAAAAAGCCATATCCGCTCCCCTCATCAAGGCTGCATTGAACAGCCTGGACGAACAGGAATACCGCGAAAAACTCCTAAACTTGCTACGGGCAAAAGCCCGATTGGAAAAGGAAAAAGACCCTTATAAACGGAAAAACAAACTGGTGCGGTACGCGCTCGGCAAAGGGTATGAAAGCGAGCTCATCCTTGAGTTGTTGAATGACAACGACTTGTGATTTTTTGCAAAAATTATTTGATGGAAGCCGAAAACTCCACTATATTTGCATCCACAAACAGCAAGCGAAAGTAGCTCAGTTGGTAGAGCGCAACCTTGCCAAGGTTGAGGTCGCGAGTTCGAACCTCGTCTTTCGCTCCAAAGAAAACCCTTTTTATCATCGATAAAAAGGGTTTTTTCTTGACCAAAAATATTTCCTTTAAACATATCGCTATTTCAAAATAAGTTCGTAGTATTGATGCTTAAACGAACTATTACAAAAACATCACATTACTTTAAACATGAAAAATCCGAAAAATTGGTTAACTGTTGCTTTCGCGGTCGTATTCCTGGCTGCATGTGGGTCCGGTCAAAAAAATGAGGACGGGCAAGACTCCACGGCTGCTGAGCCTGTGGCTGAAAACGATGGCTGGGTATCGCTATTCGATGGGCAAACCACCAATGGTTGGCACACCTATTTGCGCGACACCGTTTCCGCAGCCTGGACAGCGCAGGACGGAGAACTGCGCTTCAACCCCGATGTACCCCGCGAGCAACGTGGTGATATTGTAACTGATGGAGAGTATGAAAACTTCGAACTGGAGTTGGAATGGCAGATTTCATCAGGTGGCAACAGTGGAATTATCTTCAGTGTCCATGAAGTCCCAGAATTCAGCGCGACCTACCAGACAGGTATCGAGATGCAGGTATTAGATAACATCGATGCAGGCGACAACCAAATTGAAAACCACCTCGCTGGTACGCTATATGACATGATAGGGAGCAAAGAAGTATCGCAACCCAAACCTGTAGGTGAATGGACCCAAGCGCGTATTCGCAAAAACAACGGACAGATTACCTTATGGCTGAACGGCGTGGAAACTGCCGATGTGACTATTGGAACCCCGGAATGGGAACAGGTAATCAATGCCAGCAAATTCAAGGATTGGGAAGGCTTCGCCAAATACCCCAAAGGTAAGATTGCACTGCAAGACCACGGCGACGTGGTTGCTTACCGCAATATCCGTATAAAAGAACTGTAACCGCCAACCAAACGCAAAAATCCCCAGCTGTTTACACAACTGGGGATTTTTTTTGCTGCTTAAAGCGCAATATGTAGATTCGGACAATTAATCCAACCCTACCGTCCAACCCTTAGCCCACTCCGGCACATCGATACCGGCACCGGCACCAGTGGCATCTGCCTTTTCGCTAAACACTCCGTTTATGCCAGCCTCGCTGCCATCGGTCTTTTTACCCTTGGCTTTCACAGGGACGTCGATAAAGCGAACGTCTTTCACACTCAACGAACCATCGGTTATAAACGCTATACCTTCATCGTGCTCTACGTCAATACCGGTACCCCAGTTAGCCAATACTACGTTTTCAAAATTACCTTTGGTTCCAACCCGTAATTTAAGTGCTTGGTTCTCACCGCCTGCACCGTTCCCAATCAATGTCAGGTTTTTGATGGTCGGGTTAGAAACCGGTGTAGCCGTGTGGTTATTACCGTTGTTATCGGCCTCGATGCCCCTGTTACCGTCGTTTGTGCGGATACCATACCAGTTTTCGCCATTACCGGTCCAACCTTCTGTCCAGTCGAACAAGTCGTCACCTACCAGTTCCGCATCAAAATTTGACACAATGAGGTTCTTGGCATTGACCGTGCCTCCAAACCATTCGAAACCGTCGTCAGAGCCTTCGTGTACCTGTACATTTTCAATAACGGTACCATTGCCCACGCCAAAAAGTGAAAGGCCGTTGAACTCTTTTTCGCTGGTATACGAATAACCGGAATATTCAATCCGCAAGTACTTGATTGAACCCGAATTATCACTTATGTTGTTTCCGCCGTAATCCAAATCACCAACTTCCGATTTCGCTGTTTCCCCCTTATTAATGGGAGCTGCGCCACAGAGCACCAAACCACCCCAAGCACCCGGCTGCTCTTTTTCCGCGGTGAAGACAACGGGGCTAGAAGCCGTACCTTGAACGTCGATTTGCGCTCCACGAGACACCCCGATATAGCGGACCTGATCGATGTCTTTGGCTTCTATAACCACACCTGATTTAATAACCAATTTTGCCCCTTCTTTTACCACGAGTGCACCGGTTAGTTTATACGTTCCCGATTCAAGTACAACCTCACCTTCGGCGATCTCGCCTTTTAAATCGTCACGATTAACTACAAACTCGTTATCATCGGTATCCGGTTGCGGATCGTCCTTGCTACACGAGGTAACAACCACAGCACCTACAAGGGCTGTAATGCCCATCATCCATCTAAATGTCTTTTTCATTTCCATGTTCGTTCTTTTTTTGATCTTCTTAATTTTGATACAAAACTGTATATTAATAGTAACCTAGCTGTTAATCGTATATGATAAAATTGTTAACTGGGTGTGGGGCAAATTAAAGTTGATAAGTTAGCCCTAAGGTGAAAAACCGTCCCTTTCTATACGTGAGGACCGGCACGTGCCCGCCTGCATTCTCCTGTATTCGGCGGTACTCGGGATCAAGGATATTCCGTACTACCAGATTAGCTCCGACCCGCCGGCTCACCTTGCTCCGCACGATAAAGTCGAGCATACTTACCCCTTTGTCAACCAGATTGCCCTTTTGTTCATTGCCCAATGCAAATACCTTGTCGGAGAAATACGAATATGCCACGGTAGCCGTCACATTGCTGTCATTGCGCCAGCGTTTCACATAAGTCAGGTCAGCGTTCACCAATAAATCTGAAGCCCCAGTAAATGTAGACTCGTTGTAAGTGGGACGGATATCGAACACCGTTTCACGCCTAACTTTCTCGACATCGATTTTCTGATCGGTATACATGTAGGCCACGTTCAAACCGGCAGACAGCAAATCCCGCTCCTGGTTAAAATGCACAAGGTCTTTTTTAGCCTCCAGCTCCATTCCGAAAGCGGTACCTACGTCTCCAATATTGACCCATGAAATATCGTTAGCCGTTGCGGCGATGTTGATTTCGTTAATTGGGTTTTGGATATATTTTCCAAAAGCCGCCACAGTGAGCAACTCTGACGAAGAAGGGAACATTTCCCATTTAAGATCCACGTTGTAATTATCCGAAGGGTAAAGAAACGCGTTTCCCTGCTCGGGATTGGAGCCATCATCGTAAACAAACGGCGCACGTTCCTTAAATTGGGGCAGCGTATAGGTTTTGCTGGCACCAAACCGGATGTTCTGCTTTTCATTCAGCTCATATTTCAAATTCAGACTGGGCAGTAACGGGTTTTTAGTCAACGTATTGGAATCGCCGTTGGGATAGAAAACGGTTAACCAATCGACTTTTTGTTGGATGTTTTCATAACGTACTCCGACTACTGACGTCAGCCGGTCGGTTACGTCGTATTCCAGACTCACGTAGCCCGCGTGGATCTGTTGGTCGCCATTGTACTTTTGCGGGCGGGCGCCCGAAAATGCAACCACCGTAAATAGCTGCCCATAACTTTGTGGATTATATAAGGCGTCCAAGTTGTTGGGATTTAAAACCACGGATCTACCCGTCGAAGTATGGTCGAAATTAAACTGTATGGCTTCAAACCCACGCTTTTTGTATCGCCCTTGATAACCCAGTCTGAGCATGCCCTTGGGCGATTCGGCTTGACCGATACGATAACTCCCATTAAGATTAATGGCATATTCCTGCTCATCGAGTCGCATATTGAACCGGTTGTTGTCGGTGTCATCCGTCTGTACAACGACGAACTCATTTTCATTTCGGCGTAGTAAAGTATTTTCAATCCGGTCGGGCATGATATAGCCAACCTTGTTTACCGACGCCCCCCAATCGACATCGATTCGGTCCGTCAGTCGATGTGTGCCCAGCAGTTGGTTGACAAACAACCTATTCTGCGCATAGGAGCCTAGACGCCGCAACCCGGTTCCATCTTCCGTCTTATCCCTTAAATAACCGTCATAGTTATCGTTCCATTGCTCGCTGCTGTTTACATATAGGAAATTGTAGGATAGTTTATGGTCGGTATTAAATCGATAATTGGCGTTGAACAGCGCCGTACTATTGGTATTGTAGCCGTAACGCGCTTGGTCCGTCCACCTTATTCGAGCCCCTTGGGCGCTGACATCCCGGTTAACCCCCTCACGGTATTCATAGCCATTTCCGAAGCCCGCCGTAGCGAACAAGTTAAGCCTTCCTTCACTGCCGATATTAAATGACTTTCCACCAAGCAACCGGACGTTGGCGGGATAGGGATCGCGGGAAATCGGATTCGCACTATTGGTGAAATTAAAACCACCCAGCGGGTTCTGCGGGATGATGTATTCTTTCCTTCCCCACTTGCTTCCGTTGGCCAGTAGCATGAAGTTGTCCGCCTGGGATATCGCATTGGTATTTAATGTTGATGAGAGCGAAACTTCCAGCATTCCGTTGCCCGAATAGTCCTTGGAATAGATATCGATATTGCCCCCTCCGAAGTCGCCCGACATCTCGCTGTTGTAAACCTTATCTACCGCTACGAATTCTATAACGTCCGTGGAAAACAAATCCAATGCTATATTCTTCAACCTAGGATTGTTGGATGGCAATGGTAATCCGTTCAACGATGTGGTATTGTACCGATCGCCCATACCGCGCACATATACCTGCGTACCTCCCTCCTCTTTGGAGATGCCGGACATCTTGGCCACAGCAGCTGCGGCATCGCTTGCGCCGACCCGCGATAACTCCTGGGCGCCGATGCGTTGGATTACCAAGCTAGCTTTCTTCTGATCAGCCAATAGCGCGATATCGCTTCCCCGATGGCGCGCCGTGGTCACCACCACCTCATCCATCACTTCACCCGATGCTTCCAAATTGATGTCTAATATCGTTTCGGATCCATCTTTAACAACCACGTCCTCAACGCGGATGGTGGAATAACCCACGTAACTCACCTGTAAGATGTACTGGCCTGACAGGACGCCATTGAGTAAGAATGTGCCGTTCTGATCTGAAATAGTGCCGTGCGTAGTACCGACTAAACTAACAGACGCTCCAACAATAACCTCATTGGTGGCCGCCTCCTTAATCAGCCCCTTGACTATTCCCTTCGGGACCTGCGCGTTCGCGCCGATGCCGGCCAAAAGAAGGCCGACAAGCAATAAAAATGTGTTGTTTTTGTTACGTTGCATGGTTTGACTAAAATTCTGTTGCAATAATCCTAACTTAACATTACCTGCCTGTTAATCTTAGATGAATGTATGTTTAGTTTTATGTTAAAATAATGTTATAATGCTGACTTATATATAATTACAAATAATACTTAAACTTTAAGCTTAGAATAAGCCCATCTCCCAGTGCCGGCAGATCGATCATCAACTATCACAATAAAGTTGCATTCGCATACCGCCCATTTAAACGGAATAACTTAGGTTTGCGTTGGGCAGAAAATCCAGTGTAATATGATGCAACAACACCTGTTAAAATCAGTCGCTTCCTTGAGCGGCATTGCACACCGTTATCCGGGCGGGGAAACGCTGCGGTTTGCAGACTTGGACATCCCTGTCGGGCAACATACCCTTATACTGGGTAATTCGGGCAGCGGTAAAACCACCTTATTGCATATCCTTAGCGGATTACTCCAGCCGCAAGCGGGCTCGGTGCTGATTGATGGTCAGGAACTCTATGATCTCGCTCCGCGGAAATTGGACACCTATCGTGGCCAGCGTATCGGGTTGATTTTCCAGGAAGCACACTTGGTGAAAAGCCTTACCGTAAAGGAAAATCTGCAAATCGCCCAAAGTTTCGCCGGCGCTGGGGTAGATAATACGCGTATCCAAAACGTGTTGGCACTGCTTGAACTCGGTCATAAAGCCCATAGTTACCCAAACAAATTGAGTCGCGGGCAGATACAACGGGCCGCCATCGCTAGAGCGGTTGTCAATCATCCGGCCATTTTAGTCGCCGATGAGCCGACGGCCTCACTCGACGACCACAATACCGAGCGGGTGTTGGATCTGCTCTTTACGCAAGCGGAGCAACACGGAGCAACACTAATCATTGCCACCCATGACAAACGGGTGAAAGCACGTTTTGAACATACGTATCAAGTGGGAGGTGCAGCATGAATATGCTACAGATCGCGTGGAAGAACATCCGCCAGAATCCCGCAACCTCGGTTTTAGGGATCTTGCTTACGGCATTTGGCACGGGAATTCTCTGTGTATTACTCCTCACTTCTCATCAGATTGAAGAGCAACTCGACAACAACAGCCGCGGCATCGACTTGGTAGTGGGCGCGAAAGGAAGTCCCATTCAACTTATTCTGAGCAGTATTTATCACATGGATAACCCCACTGGCAACATCAGTTTAGCCGAAGCCCAGAAATTAGCAGCCAATCCAATGGTCAAGCTTGCCGTTCCACTATCACTTGGCGACAACTTCCGGGGGCACCGGATTGTAGGGACAGATAGCACTTTCCTACAACTATATGACTTGAAGCTTGCCGATGGTCGGTTATGGGAAGACGATTTCGAGGCGGTGATCGGTGCAGAGGTCGCCCGTAAGCATGGTCTCAAGATCGGCGACACTATCTATGGCGCACACGGCCTCAGTAGTGAAGGGCATACACACGATGAACACCCCTATACCATTACCGGTATTTTAGCGTCGGGGCACCGGGTTGTCGATCGGTTGATTATCTCCAACCTTGCGAGTGTATGGCGTATGCACGGTGACCCCGGTGATTCGCCTGCTAGCGAACACGACGGAGAAATACACGATCATCATGACCATGACCACGATTTGGCAGGTGTTGAAGAGCACGAGCATCATCATGGCGAAGCACATGATCACGACCATCCGCCTGTAGACAGACCAGCCGATGAGCCCCAACTGGTTAAGAGCATGCTTGGCGATATCGGGTCGGGCGAGCGCGAAATCACCAGTATGCTCATCCAATACAGCAATCCAGCGGCCATCGGCATGTTTCCGCGGCTGGTTAACCAGCATTCGTCGATGCAAGCCGCATCCCCAGCCCTCGAGAGCGCTCGTTTATTCTCGCTGCTGGGCATCGGAATCGACTCGCTCCAGGTGCTCGCCTACGTGATTATGCTTATGGCTGCACTTAGTGTATTCATCAGTTTGTATAATGCGCTTAAAAGCAGAAAATACGATCTTGCCATCATGCGGGCACTCGGTGCATCGCAAGCAAAGCTCTTCGGCATAGTGATTGCCGAGGGAATATTGCTTACCTTTGTGGGTGCGGTAGCAGGGATTGCAATTGGACACCTTGCGCTTTACCTGATCGGGGCCAGCACAGGTAGCACGGCCACATTCTTGGAAGCTTTTGCATTGCTACCGCAAGAAGCAGTGTTGGTCATCATCGGTGTTGCGATAGGCTTTGTTGCTGCCGTAATCCCTGCAGTAAAAGCGTACAAAACATCGATATCAGCTACATTAGCAGGAAATTAGACACCCAATGAAGAAATTAATTATAATTGCGTTCATGGCAATCGGCATCCAAGCCGTCAATGCCCAGCAAAACGAGCTTTTCGGGGAAGTACCCGACCACACTCCCATGATGAACGATACGTGGGAAACCATCAATAAGTTGATGTATAAGGTAACCCATAAGGATGACCAGACCATATACACCCCACATTTTCCCGACGAACTGAAAGCGATTGATAAAAAGACAGTCACCTTACCCGGATATCTGGTTCCGTTGAACGGGGGCCGCGACCATGAGACGTTCATGCTTTCGGTTCTTCCGATTATGCAGTGCATGTTTTGCGGACAAGGGGACATCCCTCCAATGGTAGAGATTTTTATGAAAAAAGGTAAAAAGGTACGCTTTACCGAAGAACCTATTAAAATAAAAGGCACGGTACGCCTAAATGCAAACACCCAAGAGGGAAATGCAGAAATCCAAGTCATAGATGCTGAATTAATTCAGTGAACGAAGGCTTTTATAGCCGAATCTGATTACTAGCATTGTTTTAGGTGACTTCGGTCATCCCGTTAGATGTATCTTTTCATTACCATTGTCGGTGATGAAACCAAACACACTAATTAAGAGTACTATGCTTAAAAACATTTTAGTCCCTACCGATTTTTCCCACCATGCGTTAATAGCGGCGCGCTATGCAAGCCATATGGCACAACATTTCGAGTGGTCCATACACCTGATACATGCTTACACGCCGTTTTCGTCGTCTTTCGCTAACGAGAAGTTCAATCAGGAAATACTCGATCATGAAACGGAAAAAGCCCAGTCCAATATGGCGACCTTCCGTGACGAACTGAGCCAGGAGTTCCCGAACTTGGAAATCGTCACTTCATGTCTAACCGGAATGTTGGGCGATGTATTGCCAGCAATAGCAGGTGAAAGCAAAAATGAATTGATTATTATGGGCACAAAGGGTGCATCCGGACTTAAATACACCATATTGGGGAGCAATACTTTTGAAATTATCCGCAAATCCCCTATCCCCGTATTGGCCATACCGGAGACCCAGACAACCTTCCGGTGGGAAACAATCGGCTTACTGTCTAACTTCAAACAATCTGAAATCAGTGCGTTGCAATCAGCCATAGCTATAGCTGGGCTGCCCAAGAAATTACTGTTATTGCATTTGTTTGAAAAAGATAGCTATCGGGACGAAGATGACTTGACATCGTGGAAAGGCCACATTCAAGATCGCTTAGGCATCGATGAAATAGCTTATAAAACAGAAAACCTGGTCAACCGGATGGATGTCCGGGAAGATTTTTCCGACTACGTCTTTGATATGATTGAATCCGAAAACGTCGACGTATTGGTGGTGACGCAGGAAAGGAAAAGCTTCCTCACCAAACTATTTTCCAGGAGTTTGGTGAAAGCGATAGCACACCAATTGACGGTTCCTGTGTTTTTCCACAATATGCATCACCGGTAGCGTATATTTTTTATCCCCGATTTAAAATCGCTACTTCTGCACAGGCCACCAATGCGGCCGTCTCCGAACGGAGACGGGTATTTCCAAGCGTCACGCCTGTATAACCCGCTTGCGTGGCCCGTTGAATCTCAGCAACGCTGAAATCGCCCTCTGGGCCAATCAATACAACAGCCGGTTCTTCCGGCTGTAGCGTATTGCCAAGGTACTCCTTTTCTCCTTCGGCACAATGTGCAATAAAGCGCCTGGCCGAAAAGTCGTGTCCAATAAAATCATCGAATCTAATGGCGGGATTGACCTTCGGCAAGTAGGCGCTCAGCGACTGTTTCATGGCGGCTGCAACCACCTTGCGCAACCGTTCTAGTTTCACTTCCTTCCGCTCCGAATGGTCACAGATAATCGGAGTGATTTCATCCACCCCCACTTCCGTCGCTTTTTCTAGAAACCACTCCACCCGGTCTATGCTCTTTGTGGGCGCGATAGCCATATGCAGGTGGTATGGCCGTTTTCCATGGGCCAAGCTGACCTCAAGGATTTCCAGTACCGTGCGCTTAGGATGGGCATCCGTAATCACTGCCCTATAATACCCACCGTTGCCGTCTGCCAATTGTAGCTGCTGCCCTACCGACAGGCGTAGCACCCGTACCGCATGCTTGCTCTCCTCCTCGCTCAGGATAAAAGCCTTGTGTTGCGGTTGTATATCTGGGGTATAAAAAAGGTGCAAATCGCCGAGGTTATTCATCGTCGTCATCTTCGGAAACCGCAATCAGCTCCAGTTTCACGAACTCGATGTTCTGTTGGGTTTTTTTCATGATGATAAAATTGTATCCATGAAATTCCGTGTGCTCTCCTACATCTGGAATCTTATCGAACAAATCACTCACCAGGCCCGAAATGGTGTCGTAGCCGCTGCTTTCGGGCAATTCCCTAGGCAAAAACTCATTGACGTCGTGCACGTTTGCACTAGCATCCACCATATACTCCGTATCAGATATTTTCTCGACGATGGGTGTTTCCTCATCGTATTCGTCCTGGATCTCTCCTACCAATTCCTCCACGATGTCCTCCAGCGTTACCATACCCGCCGTACCGCCAAATTCATCCAACACAATGGCTATCTGTATGCGCCGCTGCTGGAATTCAGCTAAAAGGTCATTGATTTTCTTGGTTTCCGGAATAAAATAGGGTTTACGGATAATGTTTCTCAACATCAGTTCCTTCCCATTGGCTAGGATAGGCAAAATATCCTTTGTATGCACGATTCCGATGATTTGGTCGATATTATCGTCGTAAATCGGAATCCGCGAATACCCTTCCTTGGTAATGCGCTCAATGACATCTTTACCCGAGCAGTTCATTTCTATGGCAGAAATCTTGGTGCGCGGCACCATGATGTTTTTCACGATACGTTCATTAAAATCAAACACGTTCTTAATCAATTCGTGTTCAACCATATCCAACGCACCGCTTTCCCGACCCTGATCGAGCAAGTACTGCAATTCTTCCGACGAGTGGTGTGCCTCGCCTACGTTTACCGAAAATCCCATCAGCCTCAGCAACAGGTTAGCAAACCCGTTCAACACCCAGATAATGGGTCGAAACAACAAATAGAAAAACCGCAAAGGCAATGCTATGCCCATCGTGGTGCCTACGGGGCGCTGAATAGCGATCGACTTCGGCGCTAACTCTCCGAATACGATGTGCAACACCGTGATGATGCTAAATGCCAGTACGTGGCCCAAGTTCTTGGCGACCGTACCTGTAAGCTCGACATTGAACCAACCGAAGACCGTCGCGACGATATCTGTCATAACGGCTTCTCCAATCCACCCCAATGCCAAAGAAGATATCGTTATACCCAACTGGGTGGCAGCTAAATAGCCATCGAGATGGGTAGTGATGTGTTTGGCCATGAGGGCCACCTGGCTACCGGTCTTTATCTTAATCTCGATCTGGGAGGCCCTAACTTTGACAATCGCAAATTCGGCGGCTACAAAAAAACCATTTGCAAAAACCAGAAAAAATGTCCAAAAAATTTCCCAGCCCATTAGGTCATCGTTAGGTCAGCAAATTCCTTCTGGTACAAATCGATGCTTTCTTGTATAACCTGATACGCATACGAGCGACCAAAAAGACGTTCTATCGTCACATTTTTCCTTTCCAACGCCTTGTAATCCTGGAAAAAACGAACAATCTCTTTCATCGTATGTGGCGGCAGTTCGGATAAATCGTTGATGTAATTGACAGACATATCGTTTTTTGCGACAGCGATGATTTTATCATCTTGCTCGCCGTTGTCAATCATGTGCATCACCCCGATCACCTTGGCCTCAATGATACTCATCGGATACACATCGACCGAGCAAAGCACTAAAATGTCTAAAGGGTCTTTGTCATCACAGTACGTTTTTGGAATAAAACCGTAATTGGCCGGGTACATCACCGACGAAAACAGTACACGGTCCAACTTGATCAGCCCACTTTCCTTGTCGATTTCGTATTTCGCTTTCGATCCTTTGGGAATTTCAATGATGGCGTTAACGGATGATGGAACGTCATCACCGGGAGATACTTCATGCCACGGATGCAATATGCTCATTCTGTGCAGCAATTAAGGTTATTGATTCTTAGTTTCAATGTCTTTCTTGTTGTGTTGCAGCTTCCTCCTGATCAACGCAACCAATATAGGGGTAAATGAAATGATGATGAATCCAACAATAATATATTCGATATAATGGATGATTTGGGGAAATTCACGTCCCAAAAAAAAACCGGACAGCGTTAGTACCGACACCCAAATCGCACATCCAGAAACGTTATACCAAACAAATTTACGGAAATTAAGTTGCACAATACCCGCTAATATAGGAGCAAATGTACGTATTATCGGCACGAAACGACCTATAATCAATGCCGCCCCGCCATACTTATGATAAAACTCTTCGGCCATGACCACGTAGCGCCGTTTAAAGAGCCACGTATCCTTACGTTTGAAAAGCATCGGCCCCGTTCGCCAACCAAACCAATAGCCTGTAAAATTCCCCAGTACGCCCGCTGCAAACAGCCCCAAGCAAAGGGTCGTGATATCCACGCTCAACATACCCGAAGCACAGAATAGACCGGCCAAAAACAGCAGGTAATCACCCGGAAGGAAAAATCCAAAAAAAAGACCCGTCTCTGCAAAAACAACAAATATAACAAGATAGAAGCCTCCAGACATCAGCAATGCTTCCGCATCCAGCAATTGTGAAAAAGAATCCCAGAACTCTTGCATATCTATTAGTTACAAACTTACGTAAATTGCCTTTACCGCCAAAACACTTTATGGCCTTGTAATCGTGTGTTTACAATGCACACTTGTGCCAGTTGGCTTATGGCATTAGCTTTGGGTTATTTCAAGGATGGCTTGCTTTATTGCTTCTGCACTTTCTGCAAAGGCTTCTTGGCTCAGTTTAAGCTTGGGTCGGTTGAAATCGATATCGCCCACATGATCGATGGGAATCAAGTGGATATGCGCATGGGCAACTTCTAAGCCCACCACTGCAACGCCAATCCGTTCGCAGGGGTACACGCGCTTAATGCCCTGGGCAACAATCTTGGCAAAAATCCAAAGCCCCATGTATTCATCGTCCCCGATATCAAACAGGTAATCTGTTTCCCGTTTTGGGATGACCAACACGTGCCCTTTAGCGAGCGGATTGATATCTAGAAAAGCCAAGTAGTCATTGCTTTCGGCAACCTTAAACGCTGGGATTTCGCCGTCGATGATTTTCGAGAATATGGTGGGCATATTTAAATGAATGAAAATGAACAAATCGTCTTTGACAAACTTAGATAAATTATTGATATCTTGTTTGTTTTTTTGGCATCAATGAAATCGCTACGCTGAGTTCACTTTTATATGCAATATGTAATCGCGTTGCATATAAAAGCAATGCAGTGGTCCCTCCGCTGCCATTGAGCGCTTTTTCATAGCGGAAATGTAAAAAAAAGCGGCTATTTATGAAAATAGCCGCCTATGATATAGCTTCGGTATGTGCGGTTATGGCAAACCCGCACATAACCGTTACATTACTTACCTGGAAATATCCAAGATTTCAAGTTCTACCTGACCCGCCGGCACCTGTATCTGCGCCTTATCGCCAATAGACTTACCGAGTAATCCCTGTGCAATGGGCGACTTGACCGATATCTTCCCGGCCTTCAGATCGGCCTCGGTCTCAGACACCAATTGGTATGTCATTACACTCCCATTCTTCACATTTTTAAGCTTTACGATAGACAACGCCAACACTTTCGATGTATCTAAGGTAGATTCATCAATTATACGGGCATTGGCCAGGCTCTGTTCTAGCTTCGCAATTTTCGCTTCATGCAGTCCCTGGGCGTCTTTTGCCGCATCATATTCGGCATTTTCAGACAAATCCCCTTTGTCGCGCGCCTCCGCAATGGCCCTAGCAATCTTTGCCCGGCCTTCCGTTTTGAGATACTGCAACTCTTCTTTGAGTTTTTCCAATCCCTCTTTACTGTAATACGTTAATTCTGCCATAATTATGAATTAAAAATAAAGTCAAAAAAAGAAGCAAGACCATACCGTCGGAGGTATGGCCTTGCTCGAATATTACGAAGATAGGGATTACTTTTTAATAAACAAAAAAATAGTGAATACTTTTAAGCCCTTAGTTGGGATTATCCACAAACTTATACCCCATACCCCTTACGGTCTGCAAATAAGCAGGTTTATCCACATTGAGCTCTATTTTTTTACGTAGGCGCACAATGTGCATATCGAGCGTCCGGGTATTTACATTGGAGCTATAGCCCCACACGACTTGCATCAGTTCGTCCCGGCTGATAACCCTCCCTACATTCTGCAGAAAATAGAGTAAAATCCGATTTTCAAGAATGGTGAGTTCAATTTTCTTGCCATCGCGTATCAGCGAGTGGATATTGGGATGATGTTGGGTTTCACCGAAGGTGTAAAGGTCGGCTCCCTGGCTGTTCACAAAATACTTGACCTTATTCTCGATCATGGCAACAAGTACGTCCATGCTGAATGGTTTGGTGATGTAGTCCGACACACCGAAAGTGTACGCATCGATTTTGTCCACATCCTGCGATTTGGCCGTCATCATGATGATGAGGTTGGTAAATCCCGCCTCGCGCAGATCGGCACATATCTCCGCGCCCTGTTTGCCGGGCAGCATCCAATCCAGCAACACGATATCCGGCTTTTGTTCCAGTATCAACTGTTCGGCCTCATCCCCATTACCGGTTTGTACAACCACATAATTTTCCGATTCGAGGCGGTGCGCTACCAGAAAGCGTAAGTTTTCGTCATCTTCGATGATGGCTATTTTGATGTTCTTATACATATCTTTTATACCATTTCTTTTCAAGTAAAAAACAAAATCGAAAACCGATCACAAAGTAATCAGTCTAACGGAAATACGATACTAAACGTCGTACCTTTACCCAATTCACTTTCCACGGCGATATTTCCGCCCATGAAGTTAACCAATTCCCTGCAAAATGCAAGTCCCAAGCCTACGCTGCCCTTTTGGTTATATTGATTCTGTACCCGGTAAAACTTCTTGAATATATGTTCCTGCTCTTTTTTTGCAATACCGATACCTTTGTCAGAAAACCGCATAGACACCTGCCTCTTCACCTGCTTCACCGTGATATCCAACATCTTACTATCCGGTTTGGAATATTTATAGGCATTATCGATTAAATTTTGAAATATGCTCCCCAATAATACGGGGTCTACATACAACTTCTTTTTTACATCTACTTTGCACCGGATATTCAAATCATTGTACTTAATTCGGGTAGCCGCCAGCACTTTATCACAAAATTCGTGCAAATTCACCGCTTCCCGCTTCATCTTAATCGATTTATTCTCTATTTGCGTAAAAGACAGGAGTGTATTCATGAGGTTGTTCAGCTTGTCGGCTTCCTCATCCAATATCTTCCCGTAATGCCGTCGTTCATTATCCGAAAGCTGCTTAGCACTGTAAATATTGTTGCCTGCAATCTTAATTACGCTTACAGGCGTCTTAAATTCGTGCGTGAGATTGTTGATGAAATCGTATTGCAGTTTGAACATTCGCCTATTCACATAAAGATTGCGGTAAATCAAGTAGGCGACAATAGCCAACAATAGGTATATCCCAATTACCCCCGCCATAACGGGCAGGAAGCGCCTGTTTATTTCCGATCGCAAGAATGGCCGACTGGAACTGAAATAAATCTTATAGTCGGCCAATGCACCAGGCAACGGGGTTTCCGTGGTCAATAAATTCGGATCGGTATCAATCGATTCGTAGACCAAGGGTTGTATCTGTATCCGCTGGTACAACTCGGGCACCGTGTTCGTAAGCAAAAGCTTATTCGGGTTGATAAAATAGGTCAGTACATCCTGCTCGTACACAGCACCGGGCACGTGCTGCCCGTACATCAACTCCTTGTAGGTTTTGAGATCGTCGCGCCGCGGAATATTCATGTATGATATTTTCCCCGGTGTTACCGAATAGAACACCTTAAAAATGTCGTCATCGTGCAATGCTTTGGCCGTGTCTACCCGTTCGATAAAGGCAGCGAATTTCACTGCCATGTTGTTAAAATCGTCCGACAGCGACAGCGGCAATTGCCTATTATGGTTCACTGTGGTCGACAAGCTATCCGACTTACCGTGCGTACTGAACTGATAGACCCCTTTCGGATACACCACTAAGTTATTAGCAGAAAACCCATAATCGATATCCTCATTATTGCTCAACGACACGTCATAAAATACAATCCGCTCCACAAAGGGGTAAGTGAGCAATACACTATCCGCATATAAGGCCACCCCGGCCGAATCCAAATAGCCCTGGTAGAACGATATTTCGGGTATGCGGTTGTGGAAAAACTCATTGAACGGACCTATATTGTATTCGAGTACCTCCACTTTGCGCGACGAAAACTCGTTTTCGACATAGGTTACCGTGAGGTCGCGTGCGAGAAATGTGGCCACGACAAATGACGCAACAACAACGACGATAAAGGCGCTAACCAAGATATAGTTTACGCGGTACGTATTGCGTTGATGTGTCATTTCAAGTACTTTTCGAAAAAGTCGCCCAGCTCACGATAAAGCGCTATCCGGTTTCCCTCGTTGCGAAAATAACGTCCCTCTTCTTCGCGCAACATGTACGTGATGGGAATGTTACGCTTCCTAAGCTTCTGCACGAATTGATTGGTTTCATTTACGGCGCTCCGACTGTCCCGGCCGCCTTGCGCGATGAATACGGGGATATCGATATTTTCAGTATGGAACACGGGCGACATTGCCTTAATCAAGCCCGGCTCCTTCTCGGGGTTACCGATAATCTCATAGTACATTTGCAGGTAAGGTGCGAGGTGCGGCGGAATTTCCTTGAGATATGTAAATAAATTTGTAAAACCGGAGTAAGACGCTGCACAGGCGTAGAGGTCCGAATTAAAACAGGCTCCATGCAACGCAGAGTATCCACCGAAACCGGTGCCATAGATACCGATTCGCTTCGGGTCGGCTATTCCTTCTTCGATCAGCCAGCGCACGCCATCGGTGATATCATCTTGTATCTCGCCGCCCCACTCCTTGAATCCGGCCGACCAAAAGGCCTTTCCATACCCCCTTGAACCTCGGTAGTTGACCTGGAACACCGCAAACCCCCGGTTTGCAAAAAACTGCACAACAGGATTAAACCCCCATTTACTTCGGGCACTTGGCCCACCATGCGGATACACTATTACAGGCACTTTCGTGCCCTTCGCATTTGGCGGCAACGTGAGATAGCCTTGTATTTCTCGGCCATCGCGCGACTGATAAGCAATGGGTTTCATCTCAGCAAGCAAACAATCGCGCAATGCCGGACTGTTATCCGCCAGTTTCACCATTACATTGCCCGACATATCGAAGTAATAGATAGCGCCGGGATCTTCGTCGGTAAATGCCCGTACAATAAACCGATTACGGGCCGTATCGCGATCGAGTACATCGATTTCATAATCGATCAGTTTTTTACTGATAGCGTTATATACCTGTGCTGTTTTCGTGTCGAGAAAATGCCGTTGTTGTTTCCACGTGGCGTAAGTGGCATAGGCCATCTCGCCACGTTCACTGGAGTAACCACCGTGGTCGATATCGACTTCGGGGTGTCCGTAGATCACCTCAACCTCATTGCCCGTCTCCATATCGATCTCAACCAGCGCCAACTTGTCACGGTTCAAATTAGACAATGCAAATACATGACTCCGTTTTCTCGACGAAAAGCCCAGCGGCATGATCGAATTCCGAAAGCTGTTGCTCATCACCGGCCGGAACGGCTCGTTTTCCGTATCGCGGTACAACATTGTTTCCTTCACACTGTCGCTGGCTAATGCCAACCGTAATTCGCCATTCAGGTCGGCGTACCACCTAATGATATTACCGGGGTTTTTTGCAATGAGTTCTTTCTTGCAGGCATCGATGCGGAGCCGATATACGTCAAAAACAGAAGAATCCCGTTCATTGAGTGAAATCAGGAAGCTATTGTCGATAACCTTGGTGGGCAATATCCAGCGTAATTTCACGGTTGACGGGGGCATCAGGTGGCGTACCGCCAGCGTTGACCGGTTTACGGCAAACACCTGCAAGCTATCGTGCCGCTTGTCTTTGGTAAACACGAGCTCATCGTCGTTCGCCCAAAAATAAGAATGAATGCCCCAATCGGTTTCAGACGTAATGCGTTGCGGCTCCCCCTCTTCTCCAACACATATAACATAAATGTTATTCTCATCTCCATACGACCCCAAGTAGGCGATATATTCACCGTTGGGCGATATCTGGAAGTTGGTTTTCTCCGGCGCAGAAAAAAAATCCTCCACAGGAATCAACCGTCTTTTTTTGCCATCGCAACCGTTTAAGAAGCATGAGCCCGCTATAATGGCAGTCAAAAATAAAACAGTGCGCAGCATAATTACAATATTCCCTTCACTGATCAATCAAAGGTGGAAAATTTTGTGGTAAAAGGGCGCTATGCAACCTTAATTTTACACGCTTAAATATCCGCACTTAACTTTAGATATCCAATTGGCTGTTCGATTAGTTTTCTACATATTGTGTATCTTCGCGCCATGTATCTGTACAATGTCACGATCATCGTGGAAAATGACATCCGCGACGCCGTAAAACAACATCTTGACGCTGCGCTGTTTCGCAATCTAGAGCCAAGCGCACCGTTCTCGCTGTTGGAATTATTGGATTCCCCGCACGAGGGGGCTACCTATTGTGTGCAGTTGCGCTGCAACGACAGGGCTGACATTATAGCTTTCCAAACCGGCGATTTAGCCTCCCTTCAAACCGGGCTCAACGGACAGTATCCGGGCAAAGTCGTTTTTTTCGACAGTATCATGAAATACCTCAACAATTAATGGAATGACCTTTAAATCGACACCCATACCTGATCTTATTGTTATCGAGCCGCAAATCTGGCCTGACGAGCGAGGCTATTTTATCGAAACCTACAACGAAAAAGTCTTTCAAGCAAATGGCATCTGCGAAACCTTCGTGCAAGATAATCTCTCCTACTCCCATCGGGGGGTACTGCGGGGCATGCACGCCCAGGCTGGACCCCAAGCGCAAGGCAAGTTGGTCCGGGTGCTACGTGGCAGCGTGTTAGATGTTGTCGTCGATATCCGTAAGCAATCAGAAACCTACGGAAAGTCCTTTTCCATTACACTCGATGCAGGCCAAGCCAATGCCTTGTGGATACCGCCTGGCTTCCTCCACGGCTTTTTAGCACTCGAAGACCATACCGTGTTTGCCTATAAAGTAACCGGGTTTTATGACAAAAGCGGCGAAGTTGGTGTACGCTGGAACGACCCGAGCCTGCATATCAGTTGGCCCATGGCTGTCGATGAGTTAATCGTCTCGGAAAAAGATAGCCAGCTGCCATTGCTAGAAGAGATTACGAGTCCGTTTTAACCAGTTCGTCCTCATATTTAGGATCGTATTTCACCTTTGGAGTAAGGTAATGGAGCAAGATGAGGCGTGAATAGCGGTAGTTAAATGGGGCAGAAACAACGATAGCTACTAACAGCACCGTTAAATATACCCAAGGCGACTCACTTTTAGTTAGCTCGTAAGTCAGTAACCCAATGATGACCAGTTGCGCCATTGAGAGCCCATAACTCACATACATGGCTGCATAGAAATAACCCGGCTCAATTTCAAAGCGGAATCCGCAATGAGGGCATACGTCGTTCATCCGTTGCCGTTTTATCCCATACGCGTTACCTACAAACATGTGTCCAACCCGGCACTTCGGGCATTTGGACCCCATGATCGCCTTGATCCTCGAGGTACGGTGTGTCGGCATAAGCATCTTAATTCAGCACGATGGGCTCATCGTCCATGGTCACCGTCTTCTTACTGCGATATTTTTTATACCACAGCACACCCACGCCAACCGCTGCCAAATAAGGTATGGCCAACAAAAATAAAATTCCCTTATTGAGGCCTTTGCCTTGGTTGTTGCCATTTTGGGTAGCGTTTTCGGCGGTGAGCGTACACATGGCACACTGCGCGTCGGCACGATCGGGGACTACTGCTGTCAGCGTAGCCGCCAACAACATCGCTCCTAAGAAACGCTTCATGAAATTCATAGTGCAAACTTAGTTAAAGTTGCATGGATATGCAAACGATATCGGGTGCCGAATTAGCGATGCTCCTCAAAAACCTCAAATCGGTCCCAAAAGCCATCGCGGGGCAAACGGGCGACCAGCTCTATGGGTTCATCTTTTACGGGGTGTACAAAAGATAACTTCTTCGCGTGCAGACAGATCGTCCGCCGCAGGCTTCCCCTGGGATAGCCATACTTATGGTCGCCCACAATGGGACATCCCATTGAGGCCAATTGTGCGCGAATCTGGTGTGTACGGCCTGTCAACGGGTATACTTCAATGAGGAAATACCCACCCAACTCCCCCAACAATTGATAGTCCAACTCGGCGTATACCCGGCCTGGGGCCGATTCGGCGTGCACCTTGGTAATATTCTGTGTGCGGTCGCGCGACAGCCAATGCACGAGTTTCCCGCTCGGCTCTTCGGGCGGTTGGCGTACCACTGCCCAATAGGTCTTATGGATTTCCCTGTCTTTGAATAGTCGCTGCATGCGCTCCAAACCCTTGCTTGTCTTAGCAAACAGGATCAGGCCACTCACAGGCCGGTCCAGTCTGTGCACCACACCTACGAAAGCACCATTCGGCTTATCGTACTTCTTGGTGAGGTACTTATTTACCATATCTTCCAACGGTTCATCTCCGCCTGGATCGGCCTGCACCAAGTACCCTGCACGTTTGTTTACGGCAAGCAGATGATTATCTTCGTAGACGATGTCTTTATCGGTAATAGGCATATTCCAGTATCTTCACGTTACACGGCAAAGGTAAGGATTTAAGGGGTCACCATCAAGTCCACAAACTCATGCACGGGCGTGGTGGATAGGGCATCGAAATCCAGTGATAGCTCCGCTATCAGTCGCTGCTGCTTGGCTGGGAATACGCGGGCAAGATTGGTTCTGAACTTTGCTACCAACACCGGCATCCCTTCTTCACGCCGCCGTTTGTGGCCAATGGGATATTCTACCACCACTTCATCCAGCACGGTACCATCGGTTAACGTTACAGTAAGTGCGTTGGCAATCGATCGTTTTTCAGGATTGTGATAATCTTGTGTAAAATCCGTGTCCTCCCTAGCTTCCATTTTGTTGCGCAGCACGTCGATCCGGGGGTCCTTGGCGATGTGGTCTTCGTAGTCGGCCGCGGTCAGTCTGCCGAAAATCAGCGGTACAGCGATCATGTATTGGATACAGTGGTCGCGATCAGCCGGATTGTGTAATGGTCCTTTCTTATCGATGATGCGGATTGCAGCTTCATGTGTACGGATACGGATATGCTCGATGTCGGCCGCTGTCTTTCCTAGTTCATTCAGTTTATGATGTAGGGTCATGGCTGCCTCCACGGCAGTCTGGGCGTGAAATTCTGCAGGAAATGATATTTTGAAGAGCACATTCTCCATCACGTATGAACCGTATGGCCGTTGAAACTTGAATGCGCTGCCATTAAACAAAACATCGTAAAAGCCCCAGGTTTTTGCGGTGAGTACCGACGGGTATCCCATCTCCCCTGTTTTGGCTATGAGCGCCAGGCGCACAGCCCGGGAGGTTGCATCTCCCGCTGCCCAAGACTTGCGGCTCCCAGTGTTGGGAGCATGCCGATACGTGCGTAGGGAATGGCCGTCAACAAACGCTAGCGACACGGCGTTGATTAGTTCATCACGGCTCAGCCCCAAAAGTTTACCTACCACGGCCGTAGAAGCCAGTTTCACGAGGAGTACATGATCGAGACCAACCTTATTAAATGAATTTTCGAGTGCCATTACCCCCTGTATCTCGTGGGCACGTATCATCGCATCCAGCACATCATGCATAGTAATGGGGGCCTTGCCGTGGGCTACTGCCGTACGCGATAGCCAGTCCGCTGTCGCCAATATACCCCCCAGATTGTCGGACGGGTGCCCCCACTCGGCAGCTAGCCACGTGTCGTTAAAATCGAGCCAGCGGATCATCGCGCCGATATTGAAAGCGGCATGTACGGGGTCCAACTGATATGCTGTACCCGGCACTTTGGCACCGTTGGGCACCATGGTGCCCGGCACCACGGGACCCAGCAATTTAGTGCACGCCGGATAGGTCAGCGCTTCGAAGCCACAGCCAAGTGTATCCAGTAAGCAGTAATGGGCGGTTTGGAAAGCCTGTTGGCTAGTGATTTCGTAATCCAGTACATAATTAACAAGGTCAACGATCACTTGATCCGTTTCTATCGTTTCTTTCGAATGGTGTAATGACATGGGGTTATCTAATTCTAGTTTATTTCTTATCGAAAAATGTGTTTTCCACATTATCTGTTTTTCAGTGAGATAAAAGGCACGGGCTCCGGGCCGGTATAATTCGCGCTGGGCCGGATAATCTTGCCATCTTCGCGTTGTTCGATCACATGGGCGCTCCACCCCGTAACCCGTGCAATAACAAACAGCGGCGTGAAGAAGGAAGTCGGTATGCCCATGAGGTGATAGGATACCGCAGAAAACCAATCCAAATTTGGAAACATCTTCTTCTCCTCCCAAAGTAGCGTCTCCAGTCGCTCGGCAATCGAAAACAATCCCATATCGCCTGTTTCTTCCGAAAGCCGCCGTGCCACCCTTTTGATAACCGCATTCCGGGGGTCGGAAATCGTATACACTGGATGACCGAATCCAATAATCACCTCCCTGCGTGCGAGCCGTTCTTTGATGTCTTTGGCAGCCTCATCAGCGCTGGTATACCGGCTTTGGATTTCGTAGGCCACTTCGTTAGCACCGCCATGTTTAGGACCCCGGAGTGCTCCAATGCTTCCTGTCACACACGAGTAGATGTCTGACCCTGTCCCTGCGATTACGCGGCCAGTAAATGTCGATGCGTTGAATTCATGTTCAGCGTACAAGTTTAGCGAAATCGCCATAGCTTCTGTCCACGATGCCGATGGGGCCTTACCATGCAGCAAGTGCAAAAAATGGGCACCGATTGATTCATCGGCTGTTTCTACCTCGATGCGTTTGCCATGATGGGCATAATGATACCAATATAACAACGCGGAAGCATACGAAGCCAACAGCTTGTCGGCAATATCCCGTGCACCCACCGCGTTATGATCATCGCGCTCGGGATAAATAGTACCCAACACGGAGGTATACGTACGCAGCACATCCATGGGATGCGCTGCAGGCCGGATCTGCTCCAACACGCTTTTCGCTATTTGGGGCAACCCACGGAGCCCTTTTAGTTTTTGCTGGTATGCCTGCAATTGTGCTTTTGTAGGCAAACGCCCATGGATAAGCAAGTGGGCCACTTCCTCAAAAGAAGCCCCTTCCGCCAAATCGAGGATATCATAACCCCGGTAATGCAGGTCATTGCCACTCCGGCCCACCGTACATAATGCGGTATTACCTGCCGCGACGCCAGATAGGGCTACCGATTTCTTGGGCTTGAATCCCGATTGTTGGTTGCTATCACTCATACGTTATTATTTATATTTTATAATTAGGCCTCTTCCTCAAATCAAACTTACGACTAATGACTTACGACTAAAACCAATGACTTACGACTAACGCCCATACAACTCATCCAGTTTCCGTTCATAACCATAATACCCGATGCTTTCGTACAGTTCGGCACGGGTCTGCATCGTATCAAGTACATCCTTTTGTGTGCCATCTTTACGGATATGGGTATAGACATTCAATGCAGCCTTGTTGGCTGCCCGGAATGCCGACAAGGGATATAACACCAGCCCTACGCCCGCCGCTTCCAGTTCAACGACACTCCACAGCGGGGTCATACCAAATTCTGTGATGTTGGCCAGTACCGGAAGTCCAGTGGCATTTGTAAAAGCGCGGTATTGGGATAGTTCGGTTACCGCTTCGGCGAAGATAAAGTCGGCACCCGCTTTTGCATACGCCACTGCGCGCTCCACTGCCGCTTCCAACCCTTCATTCGCCAACGCATCCGTGCGAGCACCGATCGCGAAGTATTCGTCTGTACGCGCATCCACGGCAGCCTTCAACCGGTCTGCCATTTCAGAGGCGCTCACCAATTCCTTATTTGGACGATGGCCGCAGCGTTTTGCCCCTACCTGATCTTCCATATGTATCGCTGCTGCTCCGGCTTTAATCAGGCTTTTCACCGTCCGTGCCACGTTGAATGCCGACGGACCGAACCCAGTGTCTACATCCACCAATATCGGCGTATCGCATACGTTGGTAACGCGTTCCACATCGATCAGTATGTCGGACAGCTGGGTAATGCCCAAATCGGGTACCCCGAGGGAGCCTGCGGCTACGCCGCCTCCCGAAAGGTATATTGCCTTAAACCCTGCCTGCGTGGCGAGCAAGGCGTGGTTGGCATTGATAGCACCAACAATCTGTAATGGCTGCTCTGCCTGCATGGCTAAATGCCAGCGCATCCCTGCCGAAGAGGTATTTTCATTCATCGTAGCCTATTTTTCGATTTCGGTAAATATAAGGGATACGAATGACCTGGGCAAGCTGCGTCAATAAAATACTATGCTTGCATAATAAAAAAAGTTTGTCGATTTTTGTGAAAAACCAGTTGTCATGAATATATTAGTTTGCATCAGTAATGTCCCGGATACCACATCGAAGATTACGTTCACGGCCGACCACACGGCACTCAACACGACTGGCATCCAGTACATCATCAACCCATACGATGAGATCGCCCTATCCAGGGCCATCGATTTGACCGAAGGCGGCGATGGCAAGGTCACCGTTATCAACGTTGGCGACGCGGCTACCGAGGCCACCATCCGCAAAGCTTTGGCCATCGGCGCCCACGAGGCGGTACGCGTAGACGCGGCACCCCGCGACGCGTGGTTCGTAGCCCACCAGATTGCTGACTACGCTAAGAACCATTCGTTTGACCTCATCCTTACCGGCCGTGAGTCGATCGATTTCAATGGTACCCAAGTAGCTGCTTATGTTGGCGAGTTGTTGGGGATCCCTTCCGTGTCGACCGCCAAGCGCGTGGACATCGAGGGCAACAAGGCTACGGTAGAACGCGAAATCGAGGGCGGCAAAGAAGTCCTTTCCGTGCCGCTGCCGCTGGTTGTCGGTACCGCCGAAGGTGTTGCCGAACCCCGCATCCCGAATATGCGCGGCATCATGAGTGCCCGCACCAAACCGCTGGAGGTCATCCCTCCGGTATCGGTACCCGAACTCTCTCGCATCGTTAGTTACGGGTCGCCCGAACCTCGCGGCAGTGTTACGCTGGTCGATGCTGGCGAGGTAGAAAAACTGGTCGACCTGTTACACAACAAAGCACGGGTAATTTAATGTAGCAATAAACCAAATGTTAACTCACGCAAAAACAGCAGCACATGTCAGTTTTAGTATATACGGAACATACCGAAGGGAAGTTTAAAAAATCGGCATATGAGGTGGTCTCCTATGCAAAGGCAATTGCCGACCTGATGAGCACCACGGTTACCGCCGTATCTATCGGCAACGTGGATTCGGCCGAACTGGCCGCACTAGGCAATTACGGCGCTTCCAGGGTGCTTCACGTATCGTCCGAACAGCTTACACAATTCGTCAATCAGGCCTATGCTTCGGTTATCGCTGCAGCGGCGGAACACACCCAAGCCGACGTGGTGGTCATCTCCAATACGTTTAGCGGCAAAGGGCTTGCTCCGCGCGTTGCCGCCAAATTGGATGCGGCATTGGCCGACGGTGCAGTGGAACTACCCGAGGTCGATGGCAATACGCTCAAGGTGAAGAAAACGGCGTTTTCCGGGAAAGCCTTCGCCGTAACCGAACTGACCGCCCCGAAAAAAGTTGTCGCCCTCAACCCCAATGCGTTTGAGGTACGCGAAACCGGTGGCAGCGCAGAGGTGGATGCATTCACCCCTGACATCCCGACAGACGACCTCCAAGTGGTTATCCAGGACATCGTCCGCGCTACGGATAAAGTCACCCTACCCGATGCCGAGATCGTGGTCTCCGCAGGCCGCGGCCTTAAAGGCCCCGAAAACTGGGGAATGATCGAAGAGCTGGCGGACGCACTTGGCGCGGCTACCGCTTGTTCCAAACCGGTATCTGACGCCGGATGGCGCCCCCATTCGGAACATGTGGGCCAAACCGGAATAGCCGTTAGCCCTAATTTGTACATCGCCATTGGTATTTCGGGGGCCATCCAGCATTTGGCAGGTGTGAGTGCATCGAAAACCATCGTGGTCATTAACAAGGACCCCGATGCTCCCTTTTTCAAAGTAGCCGATTACGGTATCGTGGGTGATGCTTTCGAGGTTGTACCCAAACTCACGGCAGCCATAAAAGCGTATAAAGGCAACTAAACGGTTGATTTTTCGATAACAATTCGCATCTTTGTAATCCTGCATCCAATCAGGTATGAAGAAGATTAAACTAGATATCGTCGGTCTGTCTTACAGCCAAACCCAATCGGGTGCCTATGCGCTCGTGCTTGGTGAAGTGACTGGGCGCCGTCGGCTGCCTATCATCATCGGTGGGTTCGAGGCGCAGGCAATAGCCATCGAAATCGAAAAGATGAAACCCAGCCGCCCGCTTACGCACGACCTGTTCAAGGCCTTCGCCGAAACGTACCATATCCGTATCGATGAAGTTATCATCTACAACTTGGTAGACGGCATCTTCTATGCGAAAATCCTCTTCAACGATGGCCATAAACAAACCGAAATTGATGCACGGACATCGGATGCGATTGCGCTAGCGGTTCGTTTCAAAGCGCCGGTATACACCTATGAATTTATCTTGGCGTCTGCGGGTATCGTCATCGAAGGCAACGATTTTGTTTTTTTGGAAAACATCGAACCGTCCGGTACCGACACGCCGGAGACCATGGTCACGAACGATGTCAAATCTTCTTTCGCATCCATGAGCGATGAACAGTTGCAAGATACCCTGTCAAAGGCGTTGGCGGACGAGCTTTATGAGAAAGCAGCCCGGATAAGGGACGAAATCACGCGCCGAAAATCTTCGTAGATGGTGTGAGAAAGAACCGTTAGCTAGCCACCATGCCGATTAAGACGCGATTGATCGTGATGAATTTCCTCCAGTTTTTTGTGTGGGGTTCGTGGCTCATATCGCTGGGCAGCTATATGGGCGGCCAACTCGGGTTCTCCGGATTACAAATCGGATCGGTCTACTCCACCATGGGCATCGCCTCTGTTTTTATGCCCGGCTTGCTCGGCATCGTCGCCGACCGGTGGGTGAATGCGGAGCGGGTGTACGCCGCAGCACACTTCATTGCGGCTTTTGCGCTGATTGCTGCTGCAAATGTGACGGATTTCCGCGCATTTTACAGTTTCATGCTACTCAACTCACTGTTTTATATGCCAAGCCTGGGGTTGTCCAATTCGGTGTGCTACAATGTGCTTTCGCGGCGGCAGTTTGATGTAGTCAAGGCCTTCCCTCCTATCCGTGTGTGGGGTACGGTTGGCTTCATCGTGGCCATGTGGGCTGTCGACCTTTTGGGGTGGACCCAAAGTAACAACCAGTTGTACGTGTCGGCGGGGGCTGGCCTGTTTCTGGCTGGCTACGCCCTTACTGTTCCGCCATCCCCACCCTTTCTTGACGAAACCCGCAGAAAAACGCTGGTGTCTTCGTTGGGATTGGATGCATTTGTATTGCTCAAAAACCGAAACACCGCGCTGTTTTTCATTTTTTCGCTTTTATTGGGCGCTGCATTACAGATTACCAATGCATTCGGTGGCCCATTCTTAAACGACTTCAACACCACGTATCCCGACTCATTTGGCGTACAGCATCCCAATCTCCTGCTCTCTATCTCGCAGTTATCGGAGACCTTCTTTATTTTACTGATTCCCTTCTTCCTTACCCGTTTCGGTATCCGAAAGGTGATCTTATTCAGCATTATCGCATGGGTGCTCCGGTTCGGATTGTTCGGGCTCGGGAATCCGGCCGACAAACTATACCTATTAGTACTGTCCATGATCATTTACGGCATGGCATTCGATTTCTTCAATATCTCGGGCTCCTTGTATGTAGAGAAAATGGCTGAGCCAAAAATTCGCTCAAGTGCCCAAGGTCTGTTTATCATCATGACCAATGGTTTCGGCGCCATTATCGGCGGTTATGGAAGTGGGTGGGTGGTCGACCATTTCACCGGCGCCGACGGCATCCGCGACTGGCCGAGCATCTGGTTTACCTTTGCCGGCTACGCCCTGGCATTGGCCATCCTTTTCTTATTGGTATTCCGCGACCGGCAAATGGGCACCAAGCCGGCTACTTCCCCATCTTGATGTGAATGAGGCGCCCGTCTACCGGCAACTGTTCTACAGACGTCACCTGTACCAACTCGTGGTAGCCCGGATATAAGGGGTTCAATAAGCAATTGAATTCCTTGGGATTGACGGCTGATCGCACCCGGATGCCCAGGTAATCGGCATTCCGCATCAAACGGTCGCCAAGCCGTTTATTTTCCAGTTGTCCCAGTTTCATCCATTGCTTGGGATAGGCCGAATCGGGCAAGGTATAAATTAATCCCGGCTTCTCCGTCAAATCGATTTCCATGATAAACAACTTCGGTGGAATGATAGTCGCATCGAAATGTACTAGGTTTTCTAGGTAAGCCAACGAGCTGTTTTCGCTGGTGTATAGCATATAAGTACCAGGATTGTTCCAGCGCCCTCCAAATTTGTAGGCACCCATACCGGATAGGTCTGTGGTTCGTTGTTTGGTTTTGGCGATCCGGTAAAGCCGCATCACGAATAGACTCCCTCTTCAATGCGCCCCAGCACGGTATCGACCAACCCGAGACCCGTCGGCAAATGAAATAACTCCAATGGCCGCATACCGTTCATCGATCGATTGGGTGTGATTAACCAGTCGCGCACCTTGTCTTCATCCTCAAAAACAGCCACCGCATGCTCTACCACTTTGGCAATTTCAATAATGTGTGAAGACGTGTGCCTGCCCAGCCGATCGTCAGGCTGCTTGCGCTCAATAGTCTTCACCGATAGATCAAGCACTCCCTCCACAAAGTGTTTCTTTGGCACGCCGAGGAAAGAAATCAATGCATCGAGCGACTCGCGCTTTAACCCCGCGTTACTCAATTCGATGAGGTCGAACTCCGTTTTTACGGTAACGCCAAGGACGTCCTTACCGCCTAATAGCGTTGCGACATCCCAATAAACCTTCGTCTCCTTTTTATTACTCGTTGCCATACGCGACATTTTATCCAAAGGTAGGGATAATTTGTCGTATTTCAAAGTACGCATAACTGGCAAGTACGTTTCGACTCCTCGGTATACTAACCAGCCACCTACACGGCCTCAATAAAAAACTAAAAATATTTGCATTTAATATCTAAAGATACTATCTTTGGTTTAACAAATTTATTTTCTAAACCCTTAAAAAGACCAGACCATGGGAATCCAAAAATTAAAGAGAAGGAACTTCCGGCACCTAACCGACAACGAAATCGAAAATCCGTTGCTCCCCTTAGTAGAGCTGTGCTGTAGCAAAACATCGCTTGACTATGTGGTAGAAGACACGCATCGCTTCATCAGAGCGACCAGCGGAAGCAACATAGGCTTTACCGGCCGCGATTACGGTGAAATGTATTTCTTCTACGAAAGATTCTGCAAACACATCGACCTCCCCTATGTATTGATGAGTCGCTATCCCGACTGGCAACTCGCCAAAGGCAGCCCGCTCTATCGGGTCACCGTTCAAGGCCGGTCAAAAGAGGTTTATGACGGAGATATGTTCGGCGGCACCACCATGCGGTTCGATAAATTAACGCAAACGGAATTCTGGAACCTGCATCAATTCATGAAATCGTTCTTCACCTTTAAAACGCTCTTAGCATGGCAATCGGCATTAGACGACATGATGCGCTGCACATTCGGCGACGAAGCTTTCTCGCAATACAATGAAGAATCCTTCCAACTTTTCGAATACCTCGATAAACTGGGTGAGGCGATGTTCCTCGCTTATCTCATACGCGGCAAAGACTACATGTTGGGCCACTGCGCCGAACGGTATGACAATAAAAAGAAGAAACTGGTGGATGCAGACAGCGTCTGAGCGCCCAAATAGAAACTAAACAATTCATTAAGTTATAATATCCTAAACATTACATCATCATGAAAACCCAGAAAAAACTAAGTCACAAACATTTCCGTTACCTCACGAAGAAGGAGTTCAAGGATCCGCTGTATGCGATTGCTGATTTCTGCCGTTCCACCTGCTCCCTAAGCGGATATAAGGACGATATTAAAGAAATAATATCTACCTCAAACGCATTCCCACATAGGCGGAAGCCAATAGAAATCAGCAACCTTTTATTCTCGTGCAAGCAAATTGTGAAGCATATCGAACTGCTATATGTGCTATCACACAGGAAAGTTGATTGGACAGTCCGTCCCGATGTAACGTATCATAAACAAACCTTTAACCTTCATGCACATTGGGTACATGACGAGACCTTATACAATGGGGCGTACCTGAACTTTGAACGACTTAAGCTCGCTGAAATGAGAGACATCGGCATCTTCATCAAGAAATTCTTTAACTTCAAATCACTAAGAGAGTGGTATAGCACGATGGACGAAATATCGGAAACTTTTTTCGAGGAGTATTCCCTTTCAGGCTTAATTGATTATGCTGAAGACTACCCCAAGATATTTAGCTATTTGGAAAAACTAGCAGACGCTATTTTCCTAATCTACGCTACCAAAGCTAGAGAACGCATCTTCAAATACTATATAAAAGAATTTTCTTTGGAGAAATACCTTGAAAAAGAAGAACCGGAAGTCGGAGACCAACCAATGGGGCCTGCCACTTCGGCCGCGGAAAATCCGGCTACCGATGCGGCCGATGATGATGCTTAGCATCCGAAACCGGTCAATTCAATTTGCAATTATTCCCCGGGCGGCGGGCGTAGGACGTCGCTCGGGGGTGATTGCCTGCTACAAAGTACCTTTCCGGATAATTATGCGTACCTTTGCAGCCATCCGCTCAAAATATCCGTATTAGACCGGGTAGCGATGTTGTTATGTATTCAACATCTTTAATATTAACATTTTGCAATTTACATCATTGAATCTCTCCAAGCCCATTATGCAGGCCTTGGAATCCGCGGGTTATGAAACCCCCACCCCCATACAAGAACAAGCGATTCCCATTATATTACAGCGCCACGACGTATTGGCGTGTGCGCAAACGGGTACCGGCAAAACGGCTGCCTTTTCGCTGCCCATCATCGAGCAATTGTTGGTGAAGAAACATGAAGGAGCATACCGTGGGCCCAAAGCACTCATCCTTGCACCCACGCGCGAGCTTGCCATACAGATTGGTGAAAATATCGCGGTGTATGTCAGTAAGACCCACCTGCGGCATACCGTCGTATTCGGTGGCGTGTCTGTAGTCAACCAAATCAAGGAGTTACGCAGGCGTCCCGAAATATTGATAGCCACTCCCGGCAGGCTGCTCGACCTGATCAACCAACGGGAATTGTCGCTGCAGGAAGTCCGGTTCCTCGTGTTGGATGAGGCCGACCGCATGCTTGATATGGGCTTCATCAAGGATATACAGCGTGTTATTGCGATGATTCCGGCCAATCGGCAAACGTTGCTGTTCTCGGCAACCATGCCCAAAGAGATCGAGAAACTGGCCAGCGACATCCTCCGCAACCCGAAGCATATTGCTGTTGCGCCCGTGTCCTCCACGGTAGACACCATCAAACAGGCAGTCTACCCCGTAGCCAAGCCCGATAAAATCGACCTCCTGGCTCACCTTGTGCACGAGGAGCAAGGCGGTAACGTATTGGTTTTTTCCCGTACAAAACACGGGGCCGACAAAATTGTCCGCAAACTCCGGAAAGCCGGCATCACCGGTGAGGCCATCCACGGCAATAAATCCCAGCAGGCGCGTCAGAAAGCACTGAAAGCATTCAAGGCCGGCACCATCACCGTATTGGTCGCTACCGATATTGCTGCACGGGGTATCGATATTGACAAGCTGCAATTGGTGATCAATTACGACTTGCCAAACGAGCCGGAAACTTACGTACACCGCATCGGCCGTACCGGTAGGGCTGGTGAGCTCGGCACTGCCCTGTCGTTCTGCGATATCGAAGAATGCGAATACCTGTGGGACATCTGCAAGCTTATTAAGCAACAGCTGCCGATGGTAACGGATCACCCTTATGTACCCAAAAACCTAGCGGAATACGAGCAAAAACCAAAGCCGGTGTCGGCAATGGCCAATCCAAATAAAAAGCGGAACAATAAACGCAGGCGGCCGCAACGTTACCGCGCCGCCGTATAACTTCTTGTACGGTTATCGCAACAGCATGTGGAAGCGACTGGTTTAGGTAAACGAAAGCCAGTCGCTTCCATTTACATAGTCGTCAATCACCTTCACGCGATTGTCTAGGTAGAGGTTGGATACGAGGTGTGCTATATCCCGCCGCAGGTGTTCGATGCTACCGATTACCAAATCATTCCGGAAACCTTCGTTGGCGAGGGCCAACACGTAGCTTGCGGCGATAACGCGGCTGATGATTTTTCCCAAGTCAACCAACTTCCGCTGCATAAGCCCTTCGCCCGGCGCAAAGTCCAGCGTGTCTTTCACATGCACCGAGGCGTCGCGGGTAAGGTCATAGGTGGCCAGAAATGCAGCGAGGTTAGGCTCCTTACCTTTCCGCATCTTCTTCAATATCATCTCAGCAATCTGCGTATACAGCATCTCATTAGACCCTTCGAAAATCTGGAATGGCCGGCTATCTACTATACCCCGCCCGGCAATATGGCTGATCTTGTAACCATTGGCACCAGATACCTGCAGGCAGAGCTGCGCGGACTCCTGCATCAGGTCGGTCACCAACGCCTTCATCGCGTTGGCCTCAATACCTTCCATGGCCAGGTTATGGGCGATGCCACTAATCTGGCTGCTGCGGTGGCACATGGCCGAGCAGATGGTGTATGCCGCCTGGATACGCGATAGCTGGAACTGCACCGAATCCAGCGCCAGCAAGTTACTGCTGCCAACCATGCGCTGGCTGCAATGGTTAATCGCTTCGTCAAGCATCCGCTTGATGAAGCCCATCCCCATTCCCGGAAACTGCATCCTGCTGCGATGCAGGATGTCCAGCATCATCTTTATCCCCGTGCTTTCCGGCAGCAAGCGCTGCTGCCCAGGCACGCGGATATCAATCGTATTCAGCCCATAAGGGATCATGTAAAGTCCCAGGTTATTATACAGCCGTTCCACTTTGATTTGTTGGGCTGGGGCAGCGTTGTCACTGATGAAAAAATCGATGTCTCGGGCCAGCTCGCCATTGGGAAGCTGGCCACGCGCCGTCACCAACCAGAAATCGGCCTGCCCGGTAAGCCCTTGCCAGTGCTTGGTACCGGTGATGTGGTAGTCTCCACCTACCGCCCGGTATGACGTGCGCATATTTAGGGCGTCACTTCCATAATCCGGCTCGGTAATCATCAAACCGCCCATGCACTGCTGCGTCAAGAAGCGATCGAATATCGATGCCTTCACCTCTTCACTGGCATATTTGGATACCGGTTCCAAAAACAAAGCGATGTTGATGCCGAACGTGAGCGAGAGTGGTAGCGATTCGTACGAAGCAGCCGAAAGCAGCGCCAAGCATTCTTTAACAATACTCCCCCTGCCGCCGTACTCCCGCGGTATTGCTACCGACAGCGGCACTTCATCCATGATGCGGGTCCAAACTGCCGCGGGAAGCCCCCGCTGTAGGCTAAGCTGGTTGATATCTGCCTGTTCGTAAAAAGCTTCACGGAGCGCCCGCTCGAAACGTTGTATAAAAACAGCCAACTGATTCCCGTCCGCTAATTGATTCTCGTTCGCTATATGAATTGGTGATGATGTCAATGTATATCTGTGTGTTGAGTATTCTACAAATTTACGAAAATAGTTGAGCTAGCCTGCAAGCGATTCGATAAAATGATTTGCATCATCCGTAAAAAAACCTATTTTTGCGACACGTATTGGGAAATTAGCTCAGTTGGTTCAGAGCACTACCTCGACAAGGTAGGGGTCACAGGTTCGAGCCCTGTATTTCCCACGATAGTTGCTAGCCGAGTGTTATTATAGGATAATATTCAATTCGTGCAGCCATATTTGGACAGCCGCGTGTTGAGCGGACTACCTTAGTAGAGGCACCATCGCTCATAAGGCTTACGATCCCGCTTTCTACAATTCCGTTATTCAAATATCCCCTGATCAGTTCAAGCAACCCCTTATCGTCGATGTGCCAGCATAGCAGACCCATCACGTCCTGTCGAAGAACCTCTCTAGGTCAAATTCCACGACACTCGTAAACGCTGCATTCAGGTGTGACGGTATCCGGCGTACGGCTTGGTGAGCATTTTGGGCCTGAAACCGTAATTGTCTGCATTGAATACCGATTCGTAGTACGGAGACAGGTGCTGGTGGACGGCTTGCTATACCATTCTGCTGTTTAAGGCTTCCGCCCTATAGCATGTCCACCATATCTAGCGCACAATTAGGCTGCCAAGAATAGAATGCCCCCAAAAAAGTTAGACGCTTTTTTGGGGGCATTTTTTGTGAAGGTGAAAAAGAAGCACGCTGCGCTATCTGAAAGCATTTTTCTGCTATTCTACTTGTTCATCCGTTTTCAAATAAGCCATAATGTCAACGACCTGTTGCTCATCCAAGTGTTCAAAAAGACCAGGGGGCATCATAGATACAGATGACACCTCCGTTGATAGGATAGTAGACTTGTTTATTAGCACCGGTTCTGTTTGTCCAACGGTGCGAAGCGACAACTGCCGTTCGTCCTCACCAACCACATTTCCAGAATACGTCCGACCGTCACGGGTGTTGATAACCACCATCCTGTAGTCGTCCTGGATTTCTGCACTTGGTTCGAGCACATTCAATAAGATATAATTCACATCTCTTCGGTTGGAACCAGTAAGATCGGGCCCCATCACGCCCCCTTCTCCGTACATCTTGTGACAACTTCCACATGTTTGTTGAAATAAAGTCTTTCCGCGTCTCACATCAGCCTTAGCCAATGCCTCAGGGTTAAGCATCGTTTGGTATCTTTTATAGGCCGCCTTGTCACTAGCGACCGTCTCAATGGGCCCCCATACCTCAATAAAACCGCTACCAACCACGCGGAGGAGTTGTCGGGCAACATTTGCCGGCACTTCTTTTTTAGGAATTCTGTTTGCTTTGATCTCGGCAGTTAGCATGTTTCCAAACCGTGCCCGTGAAGCTAGTGTTTGTATCGCCAAAGTTTTTTCTTCCGGGGAGAAGTTAGTATAGCCGTCGATTAAAAGGCGACCTAACAGGGCGTTATCAAAGGCTGCGATTGCACGGATAGCATCTTTTCGCATGGCCGGTTCCATCAATAGCTCAGGCAAATCAGCGGCTAGCTGCTGTTGCTGCTGGGCGGTTAAGGTCTGGAGTGCTTTTTGTCGTTGTTCTAATGGGGCTTGCTTATCCCTGAGCATTTTAAAGGCCAGTTGAGTAGCCTCCCGATCGCCGAATAAGCCGGAAATTTTCACGGCGAGATTCTGTATATTTTCATTACCGTGCTGTAACTTTTCAGACACTTTCTTCCAATTAGCGGGCATTTTCAAGTCCGTCCGTCCCTCCATTCCACTGAGCATCCCGGTCAGCAAATCTTCTGTATTGCTTCGTTGCATACCTATTAGCGCAACGAGCCGTTGCAATTCGCCCCCGTCCACGGCCCGCCTAGCGATGTATTGCGTAACTACGGGTATACGAGAAACCCCGGCTAGAGCCAAGAACCTGCTAGCGTTTTCTGACATCAGCGGTTCTATACCGTACCAGATCATCTTAGGCAGATTGTGGTCTGCCTCGTCTTCGTTATGCTGCAGGAGGTTATTGGCGATGGCCCATTTTGGTTCGGCATCAATCCGCTGCAACGCAGCGGCCAGATATAGCCGGACCACCGGCGAACGGTCGCGCAGGGCCATGGACCGGAATTTTGCCAATGCTGTGGCAGAGGGCGACCGGTCTTCGCATAGCAGCTGAATAGCCCACGACCGTACATAAGGGTCTTGGTCATCCAATGACTTCTCGAGCTCACCGGGAGTCAAGCCCCCCGTTATGTGCAGCCCCCACATTGCTCTTAACCGCCAATCGGTGGTCTTATTCTTTTTAAAAATAGCCTTCAGCTGATCATAGGTGTGAGTTTGGAGCTCACCAGCAGCAGCCCGTTTCTGCAAGATGCCTCTAGCCCTCCGGGCATGCCAATCGCTGGTATTGGTCTGTAGCGCTACGAGTTGCTCATCAGTTAGGCTATTCAAGTCCTCATATCTTCCTGGAAAATCCTCTGCCAACGATTCAGAAGGCATGACACGAAAAATACGGCCGGTCTCCGAGTTCAGCACCTCCTGTCCGCAGATATCCGCATCGTGCCAATCGAGGATATACAGCCCGCCATCTGGACCGATTTCCATGCTGAAACCCACCCACTGGGCATTGTTTGCCGTCATAAACTCATCTCCGTGTAGGCCTTCATATCCTGAACCTTTGGGCACAAGTACATCGGACAGCACCGCATGCTCATGGATATTAGCCATGAAAATCCGGCCGTGCTCTTCTTTAGGAAAGGCGTCCGACTGGTATATCCTAGCTCCTCCGTGGGCGGAGCTGTGCCTATGGTCAGCAATGGTCTTGATATCTTCGTAAACGTATGGGTTGAAATGCCGCCCGCCCTGGCGGTGATAGATCCCCCCCGGTATTACATGCCATAAATGAGGGATTACACACGCCGTTATAAACAGCTGGCCCTTCGCATCGTAATCGATACCCCACGGATTGCTGAAGCCGTGTGCAACCGCCTCAAAGCGGTGCTTAACGGGATGATAACGCCAGACGCCACCGTTAATATCCACACCATCGGCTTCAAGCAGATCTTCGGGAAATGTATCGTTGTGGAAATATAGTTTGGCATCTCCGTCGGGTTTCCGGATCTTGGATGGTGTTGCAAATCCCTGTAGCCCATAAAGCCATCCATCCGGCCCCCATTGAAGGCTGTTCAGCGTTTCATGCCTGTCGCGTATGCCCCACCCGGTAAGCAAGACCTCAACATCGTCCATGTCGGCTTTATCGTCACCATCCTTGTCCGGCACAAACAACAGGTTGGGAGGGGCGCCCAGATAAAGGCCATCAAATCCCACAGCAATGGCAGCCGGGAAAGCCAGGCCTTCCATGAACACTTTCTGGCTGTCTGCCTTCCCGTCGCCATCGGTATCCTCCAGAATCAGAATACGGCTGGTGCCGGCATTGGAAAAACCGTGTCCGCGCGACTCATAATCTTTGTTTTCTGCTACCCAAAGACGTCCTTTATCGTCCCAACAAAAAGCCATCGGTTGTGTCATCATCGGCTCCGCCGCCCATACGTTCACCTCATACCCTTCTTTAACGGTCATGGCTTCGACCGCGCCCTCCGGCGTTAAAAATTTGGCATTCCGACCCTCCGCCTGTGCCAGCGACCAGAGTTCGGACACACTGTTTACGCCAGCCTTTCCTGAGAACCGGCTCCATGCTTCGTTTATCTCCATTTCCTTCCGTTCGCCCGTATATACCAACAGACGGTGTTTGATGGTCTCGACCTTCCCTTTCTCTAGATTCCAATCTTCATCACGGGTATACGAAGGACCGAGGCCAAGCTGGCTGTCTGCCCGCCATTTGTTGGGAAACCCTCGATTCTCAGGATGGTCAAAAACAGCCACATGTACCCAGTCCTCCCTGCCTTCTATTTCCATTCCGACATCTGCCCACATGGCTGCCCGTCCTTCGGCATGCTCGTTTTTGTTCCGAGCAGCATTAACGATTTCCCCCTCAATTCCCTCCTCCCAAGGCATCCGCACAAACAGGCCGCCGTAATCGTATTTGCCTATAGAAAGGTTTTCCAGCGCTTTACCTTTCCACTCCAGGTCCAGTAAGTACTGACCGCCGATCAATTGAAGGGACCAGGTTTGGGTTTCTTCCATCACGGGTGTACCCTGCTCGTCGATAAGTTGGTAAATGGTTTGCCATTTCACCGCCTCCCCGTCGTCTTCTAAGGTGCTGGATGCTATTCTTTTCCAATAATTGCCCTCCGGATTATGGAAAAAGTCTCTCCCGTTGACGCGCGTAAATCCCCAATACAAACCTGTTTGATGTTTATGGTGCCCCGGGCTGTATTCGGTTATTACGCCCTTGCCGTCAGGCGCAACAATGGGGTGGATGTACGGTCGAAAGTCGGCTTTGGCATGTTGTACCAAGATCGGTTCATCGACACCTTCCCTGAAAACGGCAATCGTTTCGTCAGCGTCATTTTTCACCAATTTCAACGGCACAGGTGTTGCCTCATCCTCGTGATCGGCCGTCTTAGACGCCGGCCCACAGGCATACAGCAAACCGCAGAAGACGGTTAATAGGACGTGTGATACACTGAATGATTGTGTGAATACACTTATCTGTTTTATTTGCATTGTAATTGAATGTTTTATCCGGGCGCATAAGCCGGGTAGCTGCCTCGCCGAAATATGTATTATTCGTTCCTTATCTCATATTGCGCTCACCTAGCTGAGCCACTTCCAGATCGTTCAAAGCCGACCCCCACACTGTTATTCCTGATACATGTGCATCATTTACGTCGTTCCATCCATTATCGTCTTTGAACAATTGGAGTTCAGAACGAAGTGCATAATCGCCATCTTTCCAGCTTGCGTCCGCACTTATGGCTTTGATCAGCTTACCGTCGAGATATATTTTAATGGCTTTTTCCAAATTGACCGAATAGACTACATGGTGCCACGTACCTCGGGTCATATTCGCACTGGCGGAGTTCCACCAGCCATTAAGGCTCAACTCACCGTTAGGGCTAATGAACAATTCGCCATTATTATTGGACTCATTGATGTCTGCTATACTGAACCATCGGAAATCAGACAAGTTAATATTCATTGCTACGGTATATTCATTCACATAATTTTCGCCTATGCCGGGCTGAATCCCATGCCGGCAGGTAAGATAGGATAATTGAGGAACAAATATCGCTTTGTCGTTGGCATGCTGTCCGGCCACTGGTCGAATCGGATTCCCCCCGTCCAAAGAAACTCCAATCAGTGGCTGACCTATGGTCGCCCCAAACAGATCAGACACATCCTCAAATAACCACATCCCAGACAGGATTAACGATCGGTAAATGTTCAAACCCCGTGTTTGGGTGGTTACCGCCGCATTTCCGGACGATGGGACAACAGTCCAATAACAGTTTGCGCTCCCCTCTTTAACAATACCTGCAACCTGAGCGGCACTTAAATCAACCGAAGATACATTTCCTACATTGAGTTCAAAAGTATTACCGCTGGCAAAATTAGAATTGGTCGATACTTTCAAGGTGTAGGATTCTATACCTTCCACCTCTGTCCAAGAAAAAGAATACGACGAAGTTTCAGATGTGTTTAAATCGATAGTGTATGCTGACGCAGGTGCTTTTAAGAAAATGACTTCGCCCGCTGATTCGGGTATCGTAATTGGAACATGCGATACCCAATCGATGGTGTCAAGTATGAACACATCATTCTTCTTTGGAACAATTCGCAACGTTAACCTTACATCAGTCGCGCTTCCCTTTGTTATATTCTCAATAATAAAACTCGGTACGTCTCCCGATTCGTCACCGGTTTGTACAGCGCCGTCCTTATCGGAGTACGCATACGAATAACCCAGGCAATCGAATGATACACCAGATAGCTTCCTTTCCCATTCGATTAGGGCAGCAGCACTTGACGTGGTTATTTTCGGAGACAAAAGTTCCATCTGTTCAAGGTCTTCCGACGTATAGGGCACCAGCGATATCTCTTTCGGGACGGACCTGTTGCCGTCTTCATCTTCCGTATATATTTTGAACGTATACTCGCCAGGCTCGGATAGCCCGGTTATGTTCACCCAAGAACAGACACTGTCTATCACTAATGGCTCATCGAAATACGCACACTCGATGACGGTTTTTTTTGCTTTGGCCAATTTCATTTGGGACGACGGAATGCGCCCATTTCTGGAGAAATCTATTTCGACCCGTTCAAACCCGATTTTCCCAGCGACCGTATCGAAGCTAGCTGGATAAATAGTTTCTTCTGTAGCAAATTCTTTCAGCGAATCGAACATATCCGTACAAGACGAATGGGTCAAAATCACTAAAATCGATAGCATTGCAGATAAGTATTCTTTCGTATGCCTTTTCATGCTATATAATATTAAATTTTTCATGGAGTACTGGTTTTTTTACCATAAAGAGTGATTTCGGACAACACCTCGGGTGTCCCGCCAAAGCCGCTAATGGCCTCATAGCGGAACCACCTGGCTGGCTTTGTAAAAGCTGGGGCCTCGGGATACATCAAAGCCATATCCCCCGCGGCACCCATCTTAGCAATTTCCAGTTCACTGATTCCCGAAGGAACGGGGATGGTATGCTGCGAGATGAACTCCCACGCTCCCGTTTCTTCATCCAGAAAATACATATTGTACCGGTTGACATTCACACCCTGATAATAGTATCCCTTAACATTCGGGTCGTAGGGTACAGCATTCAGGTCGTGCCGTTGATTGGTGACGATCCGGCTTAACTCATAATAATCTCCCAGGTCTATAATAAAGTTCCAAGGCGAATTTCCATCTGCGATTTTCCCGGTACGCCCACGCCCTCCGGTGTGCATGATATCCATAGTCTCACCAATCGAGACGATACCGTTGATCACATTCAGCGATTTTGCTTCAAATGCATCTCCAAAACACATTGGCACCCCTCCTATCATATCGTTGGCATTCGGCAACCGCCAGCCGTCTTTTTCCAGTAGGTGATCGTTCATCACTTGGATTTCTCCCACTTCAATCCCGTCCGTGATGTTACCGTACGCATCGCCGGCACGGATATTTACCGTAAGCGATTCGTCGTCAGCCAAGCGTACGTTGTCTATGATTTCTTCTACAGCAGCTTCCTTGGATGATAGCACCCATGTAACATCCCGCTTCACTCCAGCTTTATCGAAAACCATATCAACATAGATGTTCACGGTTTGTTGAAGTTCGTTCTCCCAGACGACCAGAAAGGAATTAAAAGCAGGTGTGACTTTAACCGACTTTGTGATCTGTTGCAATGCAGACTCAGCGGCCTTGACCGTTATGGATATTGAAGGAGAGCGGTTCCCCGCCCTGTCGATGGCATATAACTGGACCGTGCGTTCAAGGGTATCGGCAAAGCCATATATATCCAACGAGTCGGTAAAATACGATGCCGCAAAAACACTTTTCTTCCCGCTATTATTCACATATTCCGCATTGATGCTGATGATATCTTTATCTGGAGGCAGGCTGTAGAATACCCGTGCACCACCAACTAGCGGTTTAAATGTTATATACTCCGGCGGCGATGGTGCAACGCTATCATCTCCGACGATCTCAAACCGTTTATCTTCCTTACAAGCGACGAACGCCAGCAGGAACAGTATACATAATAAGAAATTTTTTATAATCTTCATGACGATATTCTTGATATTTACTACAAAAATTCGTTACCACCCCGGATTTTGGACCAGGTTATCATTAATGGTGAGCTCTCTCATATCGATAGGCCACAAGTAGTTTTTCCTGAAAAAACTATTCTGCTGATATACTGTCCGTACGAAGAAAGTGCCCGCGCTAGTTCCTTGATTATTCCAACCCACATTTGCTTTGGAGAACTCGGTTATCGCGCGTTTATAGCGAACAACATCCCAATATCGCTGTCCTTCAAACGCCAATTCGTTGTCCCGTTCGCGGAGGATAATCTCCAGCATGCCTTCTTTTGTGGTGTGTTTACCAACAGTTCTCGCCAGGCGGGGATCTGACCAAACCTCCTCCACATCGGGTATTCCGGCGCGCCTCCGGACTTTGTTGATCGCAGCGTAGGCTTCCTCGGTCGGCATATCGGCGTACTGAACCAACGCTTCTGCTTTCATGAGATATAGATCTGCCATGCGTATAACCGGATAGGGGTACCTTACCAACCGCGCGGCATGTCCTGCCTTCGTGTCGGGGTGTACGAATTTCTGAATACCTATTCCGGTAGTAATGTACTGTACACCAAATTTGGCATATCTGCCGCCGGGCTGTTCCGCAAACATCGAGGTAGCAATCCGGTTGGAATGTGAACGGAAATATCCACCTGTAATCCCAAGGTTGGCATAAAATCTCAATTCTCTATTTAAATACAAATTGACAACCTCAGCACCGGGCTGTAGCAGTCCCCGTGTCCGTCCATACCTCGGGTCGTCCATGGTCGGCGTGGTGGCAACATCGTATCTGGCGTTATAGTTATACGTCAGGTCTTCCTCTATCGGGAGGCCGTTGTCCGTATAATAACGTTCTGCAACGGCAAAAGTAGCACCCGAGCTGCCTAGGCACCAGTTTACGTCATAAGACCCCCCGAATGAGTCGTACCCTTCAGGCAGCGGGATATTCGTAATCGATTGCCAGTCGTCGACTCCCGCCGGATTGAGATTCGAAAACCCCCATATCGTCTCGTTGTTCCATGCATCCACAAGAAGCATTCGAAGGTCATAGAGCGTGCTCATGTTTTCAGTATTGGCATCATAGTCTTCACGGTCGTAGGTATAGATATTCTTGTCGTACCTATATAACCCCAAATTATTACGTTCGCATATCTCGATGGCTTCATTCACGGCATCCAATGCATCTTTCCATTTCTGTTTATCGTAAATCTGGGGGAAAAAAGGTCCGCCATCGACATCAAGAAATTGGCTGTAATCCGTGTTACCGTTAAAAAGCGGGCTTGCTCTAAACAATAATATGCGCGCTTTAATGGACTTCGCCACAACCTTGTCCACCTGCCCATACACATCGGCGTTTGCCCGCTCCCTCAAACCGGGGAGGGCCTCATCGATCAACCTGATAATATACTGGAAGCACTCTTCAACCTTCTTTCTACGCGGATACATGTCTTCATCGGCCGCATCGGCGGGGGTCATCTTATCCGCTATCACCACAGGTCCATAATGTTGCACCAACAAAAACGTGTAATAAGCGTGCAAGAATTTGGCTTGTGCCTTCCAGTCTGCCTTTTCTGTTTCAGACATGTCTCCCACCGCATCGATATTTGCCATGAAGAGATTGGTGTCGAATATGCCCTGGTATAAACTCTGTACGCCACCTGTACCGGACCACAACCCCAACAAGGGATTATCGACCGACTGATTCCCGCGATTAATTACATCCGCCAAAGCACGGTTGTTGATTTGATTTTCTAAATAGACCCGGTACTCATCGCCCAACGCATATTCGCCAGTTAAATGGCTATTTATTAAGGGCAACGAGTGATACACCTTTGACAAGGCGTTCCATGCCTGCTCTTTTGTCGAAAAAATGTCTTCCATGGTTACCGTGTTATCCGGAACGACCTCAAGAAAATCAGAACATGAGCCCATTAACACCGACAAATACGCGGCAAAAAATATCCATATGCTTTTCCGTATCATTGAATTTAGCTTCTTCATTTTATTATTTTTTGTCTTCAAGTTGAAGTGCTGATAAATTAAAGGGACAATTGCAGCCCAATGTTGAAGGTCCGGTTGAGCGGATAGTTCAGGCCATTGCTACCTACTTCAGGGTCCCAAAGCTTGAAGGCACTGAGTACGAAAACGTTCTCGCAGCTGAAATAAACGCGCCCGTTAAAAATAGTTTTCGGATTCACATAATTATACCCTATCTCCAACGCTTTCAATCGCAGGAAGCTCCCATCGCGCATCCACCAAGACGATGCGGTGGAATTATTCTGGATGACACCGGTAGATAGACGGGGAAATGCAGCGTGCATATTAGGATTCGTTTCACTCCAGTAACTATCAGCTACGAAAGATAGCGCATTACGCCTGTTCGTAAACGGTGTTACAGCGTTTGCATCGATGAAGAAGGACTTGCGCCCGGTACCTTGGAAGAAGAATGAAAAGTCGAACTTCTTATAACCCATGGAGGCACCGAAACCATACTGGATCTCCGGAACGCCGGGAAATCCCATCGGCACAACGTCATAACTATTGATGATCCCGTCGTTGTTTATGTCTTTGTACTTGATATCACCAGCCATATACATGCCCAAATCCTGGATGGGCGAATGGTTTATTTCAGCTTGATCGATAAACAACCTTTCGGCCACGAGTCCATACAACTGGTTTATCGGCTTACCTGTGTGTCTAAGATAGTCATACGGGTAGTTTGGCTCATCCAAATAAATGTATTCGTTTGTCGCATACGTTAGATTGGCCCGTCCGGTTAACCAGAATTCCGGGCTGAAGGAATGCTGAAAGTCGATAGAACCGTCAATCCCCCGTGATGTTGCTTTGCCCGCATTGCCGGAAGGTGAGACGCTCCAGCCCGACGTAGAAGGGATGTTGGAGCGTATACTATATATCCTGCTCCGGACATCCTTGAAAAAGTCCACATTAAGGTTTAATACGCCGTCTTTAAAAAAGCCGAGTTCCAGGCCTAAATTGACTTTATCGGAGATTTCCCAAGTCATGTCGGGGTTACCCAGACGGTTAACGTTGTAACCGCCGTAAGATGTCTGGAAGGAGTTGCCCCACGTATAAGCACCCCCACTTCCTACCGAAATATCAGAAAGGAACCAAAAGCGACCTGCCCGGCCCGCTATCGCATCATTACCGACCTTCCCGTAGGTAGCCTTCAGTTTGAAATTACTCACGACATCTTCGATAGGTTCCCAGAACGACTCATTGGAAATCAACCACCCGCCCCCCACGGATGGGAAAAAGCCGAATTTGTTCCTCCCGGTAAATTTTTCCGAGCCGTTGTACCCATATACAAACTCAAAAAAATACCGGGTATCATAAGCATAGGTGAAGCGGCCCGAATTACCGAAATTCCGCTCGGGTAATGTCTCGAAGATATCGCTGCTGTTTCCGCCGGTTAACAAGCTCTGTTCGGCCGTTAACACGGTCATCAGGCCAATATCATGCTTGCCGAAGCTATTGTCCCAGTTTAAGCGTCCTTCAAAATAATAATGGTTTGTTGCGTCCCTATACGGCTCCACTCCTCCCAGGTACGCCCGTCCGGTAGTGGGATTTGCACTAAAGAGACTGTACTCATTTAAAATGGGGTTGTATTCGTCCACCACGTAATAATAAGGCGAGTACCTACGCTTTGCCGTGTAGGAGCTCCACGTCGTAGCGGAGGCTTTGGCCTGAAATTTCAGCTTATCCACCAAGAAATCCAGATCCTGGTTCAAGGTCGCCATAGCCGTGATGGTATTATCATCCCGATTTTGGTAGCCCATCACCATTTCGGCATACGGATTCGTCATGAGCGCCCCGGCATTAAAGATGTTTCCAAACAGCGTATGTTTGGTGAAGAGATTGGCCTGGTCGGGCTCAAATACCGCCGGAAAATCGACTGGATTACTGACCATGATCATATTATATATCTCCGTTACCGAGCGATACGGGCCGGTATAACTCTCAAAACGACCACTTATCCGCGTATCGAGCGTCGTCGTTTTCGAAAGTTTAAATACAACGTTGCTTCGGAGGTTGAATCTGTTAATATTGATGTTACTGTTGAAGTTACTACGATTATCCACATTCAACAACCCTGTTTCATGATCGTAGCCCGCCGAAACATAGTACTTAGCCACGTTGCCACCGCCAGACAGGTTCACATTTCCCTTCGTGTTATTGGTGAAGGGCTTAAAGAGTTCATCAAGCCATTGTACGTTAGGATAAACCATAGGGTTCACCTCATTTTCCGTGCCTTGGATTTTTTGCTCACTATAAAAAGGGCTTTCATTAGCTGTCCTGGTTAGGAGTGCTTCGTTGTACATTTTCATATAGGTAACCCCATCAACAAATTCATTCATTCGTGTAGGTGTAGTTACCCGTGAGTCAACCCGCACGTTTATTGCAACAGGCCCCTCCTGACCTTCCTTAGTTGTTACAAGAATAATTCCGTTAGCACCTCGCGGGCCATACATCGCCGTTGCGGTAGCGTCTTTCAATACGGAAAACGACTCGATATCGTCCGGCGGTAGGCGCGCCAGATCGTTAGTTGTTGCTTCGAAACCGTCAATGAGAATTAACGGGTCGGTTTTGTAACCAAACGTTGTCACACCTCGTACAAAGAATTGTGCATTATCATTACCGGGTTCACCTGTGGTCTGATAAGAGATTACACCTGGGATCCTACCCGCAAAAGAGGCTGTCAAATTGCTGTTTGGCCCTTTCAATTCCTTTACATTCACCGTTTGGATCGACGAGATCATACTCGCCTTTTTTTGCTTTCCGAAGGCAACGACCACAACTTCATCGAGCTCTTGCTCATCTTCTTTCATCCGCAATGAAATAACCCGTGATTCCCCGACTGTTATTTTTTCTGTTTTATATCCGGTAAAGGAAAAAACAAGAACAGATGTATCGCTCGGTATCGACAAGCTAAACTCTCCATTCATGTCGGTCTGTGTACTGACGGTAGTCGCACGTACAGCTATGCTCACACCTGCCAGCGGTGAGTCGAAATTATCAAAGACCTTACCTGACACCCTGATATCTTGTGCAAAAAGCGGCAAGAAACAAGTGAGTAAAAATAAGGTTAGCAGACTATGCTTGTGTTTTTTCATAATTAAACAGAATATATTGGCTCGTTATCTATATGCGTGGGCATCTCGCTCGATATTCTTACAGAATCGCGCATAACGTCACCGCTTTTTTAACCTTTGTACTAATTTATCATTGTGAATACTATCAACCGCCAATCTATCATAATCTAGAACTAATCGGCTAGTGCGGTTCTACTAATTCAACACCTTTTCACAATTCGTTGCTTGCTTCTTATGCGCTTAACAGGCCTTGTGTTTAACATCATGTTGCTTATTGGACTTTCATAAAAAATTGTCATAGCTAGTCGTTACGTTTATATGATTACCTAGTTTCCATCTGGTTATATTAGCTAACCATCACTCGGAATTGATATAACTAATTTTAAATTATTGATTAGTAAAGTGAATATGGGTTCAAATATCGTTCGTATTTGCATTGCACCACACCTCTCCGTTAACCAATGTTGACTGTATTTTATCATTAGGGGCCTTAAAAATAAATGTATAAACCACAATTCAGGGGTATTACACCTGTTTTTTAACACAGACTGACTGTATTTTATCCGAACACTTTTAACAACAACGTTGGCCAATAATTTTTTGTTAATGTCTCGAGAGTGATGGTAATTTCTATCTTTGTCGGTTTCTGCGGTTATGCCTGTCGACTTATCACATATCGCACTTCCCATCATGGAGATCGTACCGCAATTGCGGATGCAGGTTGCTGCGCATACCAGCGTTATTGTCGGCTCACCGCCGGGGGCCGGAAAAAGTACCGTTGTACCACTCGCGCTCCTGGACGAACCGTGGTTAAAGGGGCAAAAAATCATCATGCTCGAACCACGCCGGCTGGCGGCCAGCAGCATCGCCCGCCGTATGGCGGCCCTGCTCGGCGAAAAAGCCGGTGAGACGGTGGGTTACCGGGTGCGTTTCGAAAACCAGACGTCATCGCGCACACGCATCGAGGTGGTCACAGAAGGTATCCTCACCCGCATGTTACACCACGACAACGCCCTGGATGGCGTGGGCGTGGTCATCTTCGATGAGTTCCATGAGCGGCGGCTGCATACCGACCTGTCGCTGGCGCTTTGCCGCGAAAGCCAGCAGATCCTGCGGCCTGACCTCCGCCTGCTTATTATGTCGGCAACATTAGATACCAGTGCGCTTTCCGACCTGCTCAACGCGCCGGTAGTGGAGAGCCAAGGGCGTATGTATCCCGTCACCATCATCCATACAGATGAAGTCGGACCCGATAATCTCATTAGCGAATGCGCACGTACCATCATCCGTGCATGGCGCGAACAACAGGGCGACATCCTTGCTTTCCTACCTGGCGAGGCCGAGATCCGGGCTTGTGAGCGGCTGCTCCTAGCCAACCCCGTGGGCGCTGCCATCCATCCGTTATATGGGCAACTATCACTGACGGCGCAGCACGCGGCCATCCAGCCCGACCGGGGTGGGCAGCGCAAAATCGTGTTGGCCACCTCCATTGCCGAAACGAGCCTCACCATCGAGGGTGTTGGCGTGGTGGTCGACTGTGGTTATACCCGCACCATGGTGTATGATCCTCCATCAGGCCTTTCCAGGCTCAAAACCGTACGTATTTCGCGGGATGCGGCTGATCAACGGGCCGGAAGGGCCGGGCGCCTCGGGCCGGGCACTTGCTACCGTATGTGGTCGAATGCCACCGAACAGCGCATGGCTGCTTATCGTACGCCCGAAATCCTGCAGGCCGATCTCACATCGCTGGTACTCGATACCGCCAAATGGGGAGTGCAGGACGCAACTCAGCTCGAATGGGTCACACCACCTCCGGCAAGCAGCGTAGCACAGGCACATGACCTGCTGCATACGCTCGATGCTTTACGGAACGGAAAAATTACGCCCCATGGACGCGCCATACACACCCTGCCTTGCCATCCGCGTATAGCACATATGCTGTTGGAAAGTAAAAATGTGGACCACCTTGGCCTCGCCGCTGATATTGCCGCGCTGCTAGAAGAACGCGATCCGCTGGGACGTGAAGCCGGTATTGACATCAACATCCGCATCGAAGCCCTGCGTCGGCACCGGACATACGGTAACCGTGGCAAGCGCTTCGATAACCTCGAAAAAATAGCATACGCTTACCGAAAGTTACTTGACGCCGAGGCCGATAACGGCACCGTCGATGCCCACGCCACCGGGCTCCTACTCACCTACGCCTACCCCGAGCGCATCGCTAAAGCACGGAACGACAGTCGCGGCACTTTCCAGTTGGCAAACGGCAAACGGGCGGCGGTTCCTTTGGGCGATGACCTTGCCCACGAAACATGGCTGGCCATTGCCTCGCTCGATGCCCGTGATGGGCTGGGCAAGGTATTCCTGGCGTCACCCGTTGACCCTGCAGATCTAATCCCGCGTGCCAACGAAACCGAACGTATCGTGTGGGATACAAAAAAAGGAGGTATCGTCGCCACGAAAGACAAGCGCATCGGCCACATCACCTTGCAATCCACGCCGCTTCCCCAACCCACAGATAACGCCCTGATACCTGTGCTATGCGATGCTATCCGTAACGAAGGGGCACAGTTGCTCGATTTTTCCGATACAGTAGCACAATGGCAAAACCGGGTGAACACGCTGCGGCATTGGTATCCGCGCCAAGACTGGCCCGACGTGACCACGGGAAACCTTCTGCAACACCCCGAAAACTGGCTTACCCCTTATCTTTCAGGTATCCGTAAAACGGAAGCTTTACAAAAGCTGGACATATGCAACATACTCACCCACAGCCTGTCTTACGAACAACAACAGTCACTAAATGGGCTCGCGCCGACGGGGATCGAGGTGCCTAGCGGATCGATCATCAAGCTGCGGTATTCACCCATTGGTGAACCACCCATACTGGCCGTGCGCCTACAGGAAGTTTTTGGTATGCTGGACACGCCGCTGGTAAACAACGGCCAAACACCGGTGGTGATGCACCTCCTCTCGCCCGGTTTCAAACCCGTACAGGTCACCGCGGATCTCCGCAGTTTCTGGCAAACTACCTATTTCGAGGTGCGTAAGGAGCTCAAACGTCGCTACCCTAAACATGCTTGGCCTGACGATCCGCTCCAAGCGGTCGCGGTAAGGGGTGCGCCCCGACGGAGTGGATCCACCAATTATCACCGGAATACATAGGCTCCGAGGAAATCAACACAATAACTTCACCGCGGGCTTGTGGAGTAATACGCCACTCCGTAGCACTCTTCGGCCGATTTTTAGTAAATTTGTCCATTCTTAACCGCTGTCGAGCGTGGCAGCCCCAAATTTTCGAGTACATGAGCAATCCGTTATTGAAGCCGTTTGGCACCCCTTTCGATAGTGTCCCGTTTGAGGACATAAAAACCGAACATTTCAAACCTGCCATTTTACAGTTGATTACCAATGCAAAAACGGAGATCGATGCCATTGTGGATAATCCGGAACCGGCAGACTTTGCCAATACCATTGCGGCAATGGAGTATGCCGGCAAGGCACTCAACATCGCCTCTGCCACTTTCTTTAACCTCGATGCGGCCGAGACGAACGACGAGATTCAGCAGCTGGCGCAGGAACTCTCGCCGATTCTGGCAGAATACAGCAACGACATCATGCTCAACCAGGGGCTCTTCGACCGGGTAAAACAGGTGCACGACAATACTGACTCCGCTAGCCTCACCCCCGAAGAGGAGCGATTGTTGGATAAGACATACCAAGGATTTGCGCGCAACGGGGCGCTACTCGGCGATGAAGGCAAGGAAAAGTTACGCGATATCGATAAGCAACTGGCTACGCTGACGATGAAATTCTCCCAGCACGTGCTACAGGAAACCAATGCGTACCACCTGCATGTGCAGGAAGAGGGGCAATTGGAAGGCATCCCGGAGTCCATCCGTGCAGCAGCCAAAGCGGAAGCCGAAAAGCGCAACCTGGAAGGCTGGGTATTTACCTTGCATTTCCCCAGCTATGTGCCCTTCATGAAATACGCTGCAAACCGTGCGTTGCGCGAGGAACTCTACCTCGCATCGGCCACCCGTGCCCTGAAAGACAATGCAAACAACAACGAAGGCATCGTGCGCGATATTGTCGACCTACGCCGCCGCCGGGCCAACCTGCTCGGGTTCGGCACACACGCCGACTTCGTACTGCAAGAGCGGATGGCAGCTTCTCCGACCATCGTATTGGATTTTCTGAATGAAATGCTGGTGAAAGCCAAGCCCCACGCCATTCGAGAGGTAGACCAATTGAAAGCCCTCGCCGCAAAAGACGGCATCAGCGAGATGATGCCCTATGACCATGCGTACTATGCCGAAAAGTTTCGGGAAGCGAAGTTCAACCTCTCGGAAGAGGCGCTGAAACCGTATTTTCCACTAACGCGGGTGCTCGATGCCGCCTTCGACGCGGCCAATAGGCTATACGGGCTTTCGTTTGCGGTGCGGACCGACATCCCCACTTACCATCCCGAAGTTACCGTGTACGAAGTGCTCGAAAACGGTCAGCACAAAGCACTGCTTTATACCGACTGGCATCCGCGCGAAGGCAAACGTGCCGGAGCCTGGATGACCGCCTACCGCGGCCAGTGGGTGGAAAACGGCCAACAGATACGGCCTCACATCTCCATTGTCTGTAACTTTGCCCCGCCCGTTGGCGATACACCCTCGCTCCTAACGTTCAACGAAGTGACCACGCTCTTCCACGAATTTGGCCACGCTCTGCACGGTATCCTGGCAGACACGGCCTACGAAAGTTTATCGGGCACCAACGTATACTGGGATTTCGTGGAGCTCCCTTCGCAGTTCATGGAAAACTACTGCTACGAAAAGGAATTTCTGCACTCGTTTGCCCGCCATTACCAAACCGGCGAGGTACTGCCCGAGACAGAAATCGATAAAATCGTGGCCGCGGCCAACTTTATGGAGGGCTATCAGACCATGCGGCAGCTCAGCTTCGGCCTGCTCGACATGGCCTACCATACCGGCAAACTGGCCACTGACACCCGCATCGAGCAGTTCGAGAAGGCAACCATACGCGACACACAACTATACCCCGATGTGCCCGGCACGGCGCAGAGCCCTTCTTTCTCGCATATTTTCGCTGGTGGGTACTCCGCTGGATACTACTCCTATAAGTGGGCCGAAGTGCTCGATGCCGATGCCTTCGCCTATTTCAAGGAAACCGGTATCTTCAATGCTGATACCGCCGCCAAGTTCAAAATCCTGCTCAGCAGCGGCGGAACGGTAGACCCCATGGAATTGTACATTCAATTCCGGGGGCGTAAGCCCGAACCCGACGCACTACTGAAGCGCGCCGGATTAATCGCTTCTTAACAGTAAGCACTTGCCGATTATGAAAGCCGGATTGGTCATCGTTGCGCTGTTCGCCGGGGTCGCACTGCTGGCCCTTCGGCCGATAAACCCAACGCAGACCGTAGCAGCAGCAAAACTGGCCGGGCAACCCGCCGATTCGCTGCTATCTGGCGCACAACTGGCCCTTCGGTATTGCGGGCTTTGCCATCGCTTCCCCGAGCCGGCTCTCTTAGATAAGCGCACGTGGACGAACAATGTGTTGCCGAACATGGCGCTGCGGCTCGGTATACGTGAAAACGGGCACGACCCCTATGAAGACATCGTGGCAGAAGAGCGGCCCATTCTCCGGGCGTTGAACAGTTTTCCGGACGAACCAATGCTGACCGAGCACGAATGGAAAAAAATCGTCAAATACTACCAACAGGAAGCCCCTGCGCGGCCCCTGCCCCAAAAGGAGCACGCCCCCATCCAGCCAAAGGCGCCCCTTTTTGACGTGAAGAAACTGTCGTTCGACGAAAAGCCGATGCCCCGTATCAGCATGCTTCGATACGACGCCGATACGCGCCAGCTATACGTAGGCGATGCCCAGCACATGCTGTATATCCTCAACAACGAGTTCGTATTCCAATCGGCCTGGACACTTGAAAGCACACCCGTGGCGATGGATTTTCCCAAAAATGCCCCGCCAAGATTGCTAACCATCGGTAGCTTCTCCCCTTCAGACCAGCGGCAGGGACGTCTGCTCTCCTTGGATACCGCCGGAACCGCACCACCACCGTCGTTGATCAATCTCCCCGCCTTACCACGCCCGGTACATTTCGCCAGTGCAGACCTCAACATGGATGGGAAAGAAGATTTGGTGATATGCGGCTTCGGTAACCGTGCCGGTAAACTATCGTGGTACGACGACGCTAAAGCCGACCGGGAGCATGTGTTGAAAGAGATGCCGGGCGCACTGAAGGTGGAGATAGGCGATTTCAATACGGACGGCCTACCCGACCTGATGGTGCTGATGGGCCAAGCTTGGGAACAGCTTTCCATCTTCTACAATTTGGGCGGCGGCAAGTTCCGCGAAGAACCGGTGTTGCAATTCCATCCTGCTTTTGGAGCCAGCTGGTTTGAACTTGCCGACTTCAATGGCGATGGCTATCCGGATATCCTATTAGCCAATGGCGACAATTGGGACTACTCGCGCATCAACAAAAGCTACCATGGCGTGCGCATATACCTGAATGATGGCCACTACCAGTTTGCCGAACGTTGGTTCTTCCCGCTCTATGGCGCATCGAAAGCAGTGGCAGGCGACTTCGATGGCGATGGTGACCTTGACATTGCTGCCATTTCATTCTACGCCGACAAGGGGCAGCTCCAAAACGGATTCACCTATTTCGAGCATACCAAGAAACTCGATTTCATCCCTTACGCACTACCCGATGCCATATATGGCAAATGGCTAACCATGGAAACCGCCGATTTCGACGAAGACGGCGACCTCGATATCGTACTGGGTTCATATTTGCACAATCTGGCCGAATTGGGCCTCTTCACAACCCACGGCGCTTCGGCCTTTCCTCAACTACTGGTATTGACCAACCAATTGGACAAACAACCCAACCCATATAAATAAATCACCGCAAATCAAACCGCAACTTCTCCTGTTCGCTTACGGACACCAAGTGTTCGATATCGAACACTACTTGTGTATTACGCCGGCGCATTGCGCACACAATCAACCACTTATTTTTTTGGCGTGGTTGATGCACACTTATTATCAGGATAAATGAGATAATGAAGAATCGTCTCCGCAGATTGGCAGCAACCGGAACGAAATAATGCTCCATATGATAACGAATTTTTTCAAAACCGCGTGGCGAAATGCCTTTCGGTCGAAACTGTTTACCACACTCAACATCCTTGGGCTGAGCTTGGGTTTCGCAGGGTTTATACTAGCCTACCTGTACATCAACCGCGAAACAAGCTATGACCAGTGGAATCCCCATTACGACGACATTTACCTCATCGGGTTATCTTATCAAGGAAACCACACGGATTTAACGTCTCCAGCATTAGCGATGGCCATCAAGGAGAAATTGCCCGAAGTCGATGCTGTGGGCCAGGTCGCCTACTTCCCGTGGGAGGTACCTTTTATCAGCGATGATGGCCAGACCTATGTCAAAGACTGGAAGATAGCCGACCTATCCATTGTCCGGATGTTTGGCATTGAAGCGTATAACATACCGCTAAACGACACCAGCTCTCAAATAAATCTGTTGGCTCCCGGGATCTTCAGGAAGGTCTTCCCGAAAGCTGACGAAGGCGCCTTTGAGCCCCAGCAAGTTGTACTCGATCCCTGGGGAATGACCGCGTATGATATTCACGGAGCAACGAAGTCCCGCGGGTTGTCCAACCTGACGTATGAAGCAATATTTTTAATGCCGGCAAGCCACAACAGTTCACTGGGTCAAGAAAACAAATCACAATACCAAACGTATATCCAGGTAAAACCGGGCGCGGATATTACCCAACTAAACCATAAAATTGACGAAATTTATCAGCATGAGGTTGCCAAACTCCATGAAAACAACACGATGGCTTTCGCCAAAGGCCAAACCTATCTCGACCCGCTAAAAAACCTCCATTTAAGACCACGGCACGGTTCGAATACCGGATACCTCACGGTTTGGGCATTGGGGATACTCTCCGGCGTCATCCTCCTACTGGCCGGCATTAACTTTGCCAACTTGATGATTGCACAGGCAAACAAACGTGCCAAGGAAATCGGCATAAAAAAGGTGTTTGGTGTAAGCCGTAGCCAGCTTGCCCTCCAGTTCCTGGGCGAGGTATTATTCCAGTGCCTCCTCGCTTCCGCTATAGCTTGGGGGTTGGTAGTCGGCTGCCAGCGCGCGCTACAGCAGTGGTTGGGTTATGATCTGGCAGTCTCTTCCTGGTCAGGGCAGGTTGCATGGCAATTGTTACTGGCCGCATTCGTTACCGCATTGGTGTCCGGCATCTATCCCGCCACTATCCTATCGGGTTATCACCCGGTCAACATCCTAAAGGGCAGCTTCCAGACCAGCTACCGAACGGCTTGGTTCCGTTACGCCCTGTTGACCTTCCAGTTTGTCATTGCCATTGTGTTCATCACCGGCATGTTCATCCTCCATCGGCAGCTGGATTATATGCGCCAAGGGGATAAAGGTTTCGAGCCCGAACAGGTGGTGTATATCAAGAATCTCGCGCTGTTAAACAAACCATCCGATTTCAAAGTCTACCGCGACCGGATGGCGAGCTATCCGGGTATCGCATCGATGACCGTAGCTAGCCACGTGCCCGGTGGGACTATGCCGGCAGCACGTGAGTTTCAATTCCGAGACGTAGTAAGAAAGAGCGACCACATCGGGGTGGATTTCGACTATTTTGAGACCATGGGCATAGACGTGCTGGAAGGACGATCGTTTACGGAATCATTTGCAGCCGACTCGATAAGCGGGGCGGTCATCAATGAAGCCGCCGCCCAGGCATTTGGTATGCAAAGCCCCGTTGGGCAGACCATTCGGGGTTGTGATATCGATTTCGAAGTGGTGGGCGTTGTCAAAAACAGCAAAATGCAGGGATTTGAACAATTGGCACGGCCCACGGTCTACTCCATCAACAATGCATGCGGTCAGTTTAAAACGGAAATACTTGTCAAATTAAAACCGGGTGCAAGTGGTCAAACCTTGGCAGCACTCGCTAAAGATTGGGATTCAATAAGTAAAGATTGGGAATCGGCGGTCGTATCCTCCCAAGGAAAGAACTTTCGTTATGAGTTCCTCGACCAGAAATACGCTGCGCTCCACGCCCAGCAGGAGCAACTAGAGTCGGCCTTCAGTGCATTTACCATCCTTTCTGTCGCCATCGCGGTCATGGGGCTATTCAGCATGTCGGCTTACAGTATCAGTCTCCGGCAGAAGGAAATCAGTATCCGCAAAGTATTGGGCGCATCCATTGGTCAATTGTTCATGCAGCTCAATGGCACCTTTTTCCGGATATTCCTTTTGGCCAACCTCATCGCACTCCCGTTGGCCTATGTACTTATGAACCGCTGGTTGGCAACCTTTGCCTATCGCATCGCAATGCAGTGGTGGATGTTTGCCGTGGCCGGCTTGGCTGCGGTAGTCATTGCGCTACTTACCATCAGTTGGCAAGCCATATACGCGGCAGTGGCCAATCCGGTAGATAGTTTGCGGGATGAATAGTGGTAAAAAGACAAAACAAAACAGGCTTTATAAGGTTATTCAGTAAATTAATAACCTCAAAATGAGCACAGAAAATCTGCAGTACCACGAAGCAATTGAAAAACTACGTGACCTTGTTAACAAAATTGATATCGGTATGCTATGTACATTTAACCCAAACAGCACCTATCCGCATGCCGTGCCGATGAGTAGGCAGGAGGTCGACGAAGAGGGGGCAATCTGGTTTCTATTTTCGTCAGCGAGCGATACGTACAAAAACCTCCAAGAGCGCAAAAATGTAAGCCTGCTATATGCTGACGTGGGCAACTACAACTTCCTGACCATTGATGGTACGGCTGAAATATCACAAGACAAAGCCCGCATTGAAAAGTATTGGAATAAGATGGTCGAGGCTTGGTTCGAGCAAGGAAAAGATGACCCAGCTATCCGTGTATTGAAAGTAAAACCGGCTGACGCACATTACTGGGACAACAAATCAAACAAGCTGGTCACTTTTCTAAAAGTGGCGGCAAGCGCCGTTTCCGGTAAGCAAATGGATATCGGCCGAGAGGGTGATCTCGACTTATAACGTCGAACTGCCGTTCAGCAGTTCTTTTGCACGACTGATAGCTAATTCAATGCTTCCATGGATATTATGTCGGCCCACCAACCTATAGATTCCAGCATTCAGCAGCTCCTTACGGACATCCCTATTAGCACCGGAAAGAAGTACCAAAACACCTTTTGACTGCATATCCCTACAGATTGCAGCGAGGCTGCTGATTCCTGATGCATCAATAAAAGGAACGTGCCGCATACGCAGGATCAACACACTGGGCCGCGGGGTAGTATTACTCACTACATCTTGGAATTTGCGCGAAGCGCCAAAAAACAGGGGACCATTTATTTCGTACATCATTACCCCGGCGGGAATATCAGAAAGTTCTTCTTCAAACAGCGACTCAGCCCCAACCATGCGCTTACCATCATTTTCATTAACCAAGTTGTTAGCGAGGCGAATAGCCGTAGCCTCACTCATGCGCTTCATGAAAATAAAGCTGGATAGGATCATACCGACCTCGATAGCAATGATCAAGTCAAAGAACACCGTTAGAAAAAACGTGGTCAACATTACCAGCACATCCATACGGTTGCTGCGCATCAGTCCGAAAAATTGCTTCCACTCGCCCATATGCCAGGCCACCACAACCAATATCCCCGCCAGGCAAGCCAGTGGTATCAATTTTGCAACCGGTGCAAACAACACCATAATCAGCAGCAGCATCACCGCATGAACCATGCCCGCCACCGGTGTACGCCCGCCGTTTTTGATGTTTGTCGCCGTCCGCGCTATCGCCCCGGTAGCTGGTATACCACCAAAAAGTCCGGAAAACACGTTGGCCGTTCCCTGTGCTACCAGCTCCATGTTTGAGCGATGCCTCCCCCCTATCATGCCATCGGCAACTACCGCCGATAGCAACGATTCAATCGCCCCGAGCAACGCAATGGCTATGGCGGGTTGTATTAAGGTTTTTAGCGTGGCAAAGCTAATGTCGGGCACTGCAGGAGCAGGGATTGTGCGCGGGATTTCACCATAGCGGCTCTCAATGGTCTCCAGCGGGATACCAAGAAAATAAACGAGGACGGTAGAAAGAATGATCGCCACGATAGAGCCGGGCACCTTCTTGCTAATCCGGGGAAAAAGCAGCGCAATCAATACTGTTGCGAAACCAACTGCAGCGGTCGGCCAATTTATTTCTGCAAGGTGGCGGGCATACACCTGCCACTGGTTCAAGAAATCAGCCGGCAACGAGTCGATACGGAGCCCCAGCAAATCCTTAATCTGCGACGAAAAAATAATCACGGCAATGCCACTGGTAAAGCCGACGATCAGCGGGTAAGGGACAAACTTGAGGTAATTGCCCAATCTTCCCAGCCCCATTCCAATCAACAATATCCCCGCCATGATGGTCGCTATAATCAGCCCGCCTACGCCGTGTTGCTGCACCACGCCGTAAACGATTACGATAAAAGCACCCGTAGGGCCACCGATTTGCACGCGGCTCCCTCCCAGCACGGAAATAATAAATCCGGCCACCACAGCGGTCACCAGTCCCTTATCGGGCGACACGCCCGAGGCGATGGCAAAGGCAATTGCCAAAGGCAACGCAACAATTCCAACAATCACGCCGGCAACCGCATCTTTTACTAATTGCTGCCGGGTAATCCCCGATTTCAACAGGGAGAAAAACTTGGGGGTAAACTGCGACGATTGCATTTTAAACACATCTTCAGACACGCGCAAATGTAACCTTCTTTTTCCGCTTTCCCCACTTCATTGTTACACCAAATGGAGAATCCCGTAACCGGTAAAGAGGCCCGTATGCGCGGCCCCAACCAGTCTGTCGGATAGTTTGCGGGATGAGCAGCGGTTTACATAAAAAAACCCGTCTCATTTAAAACAAGACGGGTCCGCCCCAATGGGATTAGGGGCTATCAACCTAAACCTGCTGTAAAGATAGAAAAAGTCAACCGATTGCCAAAACAAATTTTGCGAAGCTTTCTGTAAGGTTGGCCTATAAAGATATCCATACCGCCATCGCCGATGACGGTAATCGAGACCTTAATACATCGGGGGCGTAGGGTATCTATCACCTTTAACGGTTTTTTATTTTGATGGATTCGATGATCGTCTCATATACATGGTGGGGAAAACTGTTAGGTTGTCCATACCAAAAAAAAGAATCATATCCCTCATAAGTACCCGCCCTGATATGCTTACTGGTAGGCAGGTAACTTGATACATCATTGCAATAGCCTGCTACGCTCACCAACTGATCAGGCCAAAGTGACTTGATGCCCAAGCTATATTCCGTGGTGGTTTCTCTGGATAGGCCTACCAACTTCCAATTGCCTATATTGAAAGTCTGTATAAATACGGGCATTGTCTGAGGCATTTCGTTATTCTTCATGTATTGCAGCATCAAATCGGCCCAGCGAACGTTTTTTTCCGCACCAACATTCCCATCCTGCCCTTCGTTAGCCATCCGGAAATCCCTGATTTCGGCTTCGGACCGTGGGCGGCTGTCAAATCTCACCGTGTCTAAGTAAAATTCGATGGCACCGTTTATCGGCTGCAGGGCGTCGCGGTCAAGCACTGCGCCTACCTCTTTCGCCACTTTTTGCGCCGTCACATGATGGTCTACGTCAACCGGGTTAATGTCGCCGCCACAGCCTTGGAGAAACATCGCCGACCGGACCTCTGAATGGTGAATCAACAGTTCACGAGCAACACAGGGATAATTGGGACTGAGTGTAACATCCTCTTTCCCGGAGTTATCAGAAACCGGATGGCATCCCGTTAGAAATATCACATCGTCTTTAGCTAAATCATTGTATTTGATGCGGACTACGTCAAGCGCATTGTCGTACGGCGGGTCTGTCCCCGGCAAGCTTCGGTTATGGCCAATATTCACCGTTGTTCCCCCCATAAAAAGAGAGGCCGCTTGCCTAGACTCGTCGGCCTGACGCATGGCATCCATAATCCCGGTGCTTACCACCCCATGCAGGTATGCGCTATCCGGCTTTTGGCAATGGGGTCCCCAAGTAGTCCACCGCTGGGTAACGGGTGCAAAATGCGTATGCGAAGCATTGATCATCACCGCCTCCGGGGGTATTCCAAACTGCCGTTGTATTTTCTGTTTTACGGAAGTCGCGAAGTCGTCATTAAACCCACAAACATCCATCGCTATAATGGCCACCTGCGTTCTTCCTTGTTGAATGATTAATGCCCCTACGGTGAGCTGGCCTACGCTGTTGTGCGCTGCCTCGTATAATATACCCGCACTATCAACCGCCCAAAAGCCCGTTCCTGAGGCCATTACCAACCGGATATCCTGATTATACGTAATGCCGTTATGTTTGGCGACGCGTATCCATTCGCCGGTTGCCTCATACCGCAGAATTTCTTGCTTGTCCGTAAGCACATAGAGATTATGCTGGTCTGCCATGATGTCTATTGCACCCTCGCATACCGTCCACGCACTCCACTCCAGCGGGCCACGGCGAACCTTGGCTGTCCACAGTTTTCCCTTTTCATCCAATAATACCAAGCGACTATCCCAGTAGCTCAAGGCGCGGGGTATCTGTACAATTTGGCCTTTGCCCTTCCACTTTGTACGGCCGCGGGTGGAAATAGATGCTTCCAACAGTTCATTACGTGTATTCAACGCAAAGAGTTTCTTTCGGCCGGCGGCAAGCCGTTGAATCTGATCGGCATGGTCAACGGCGATCATTTCCATTTCCACTGCCTTATCTGCCAAATCAGCATACCAGACACGTCCTTCACGGACGACGAACAACTTACCGTCAGCCATCGCTGCATCGGTTGTTTCCCCTAAGTCCGAATATGCTCTCCATTCAAGGGAAAACCGCCCGTCGCGCGGCAAACCATATCCCGCCAATGCCAATGAAAGGGTCTGTTGCCCCGGCTCAATCGACGCTTGCCCTTGGCCTACCTGGTATCCATGTTGCGCATACGCCACATGAACCATAGCCATCGGTACAATCACACCGTACCCAATAAATGTAGTCCACCATCTTCTCATATTAGCTGCTTTTTGACCAGGATTCCAATGCGGATTTCACACTTCCATGGGTAAGCAATACCGCTTTGGCTGCTGCATAGTCGCTGATCCCAGCCTTTTCCATTACCATTCGCACGGCTCGGTCGGTAATTTTATCATTAATTAACGCAACGTTGACCATGTTGTTATCTTCTACCCTTCCTAACTGAATCATGGTGGTCGTACTAATGATATCGAAAACCATCTTCTGAGCGGTGCCGCACTTCATGCGTGTGCTTCCGGTAACGAATTCCGGCCCCGTTACCACCTCAACGGGAAACACCGACACTGCTGCTATAGGCGAATTTGGGTTACTCACAATGCAACCTGTGGAAATACCGTACTGCCTACACTGCTGAAGGGCAGCCAACACGAAGGGAGTCGTGCCGCTTGCCGAAATGCCTACGACAATATCACCGGGGCCAGCATTCGATTCCTGTAGCTTTGACCAAGCCTCCTCCGTGTCGTCCTCTTTCTCTTCCAACGCATCGGTTAAACGGTCCACTCCCCCGGCCAATACCACATTGAATATACCAGCGGGTAACCCATAGGTGGTGGGAAGCTCGATTACGTCCAATACCGACAGCCGACCACCGCTTCCGGCCCCAACGTAAAACAGACGTCCGCCAGCACGGACTTTTTCAACAATGGCGGCAATCAAACGGCCAAGTTGTGGTAATGCCTTATGCACTTGGACAGCAACAGACTGGTCTTCTTTATTAATCAAGCCGATCAGTTCATCAATCGTTTTATTTTCAAGTTGCCTATATTTAGACGGGCTTTCTGTAACCCTCGTTTCCATACGTCTCCTTTTTTTTAATATCATTTTAATGTTGTTGATACCGTTTGAAATAAGATCAACGCACCTAGCGCTTGCGGTGCGTATTAATACATGATCAAGGAAACCAAGATGCTAGAAACTGTTCGGTAGTACCCTCATAAGATGCTTCAGCGAGAAACTCCTCGCCCATTTGGTTTCCCCAAGAATAGTTGATGATAAGCTTTCCCCGATATTCACAAAAATCAAAATCCGAATTGTTCGTATTGTCGGCTTCAGCTATCCTCTTGCGGCAAGCTACCGTTAGCCCATCGTTGAAAATCTTCTTGTCATCAGCAGACGAACGTAATACAGGGTTCAAAGGGCTTGCTTCCCAATGTACAAAATCCCGTGAGCGGACCACCCTCATTTCAAACCCATCATTCATTTCCAAGAAGAAATTATAATAGTAGCCATCGTGGTAACGCAAACAATGTGGAGCGGTATATCGTTCCATTGCATAGTTATAATCCGGGGGTAATATATTCCAATTTTTCAGGTCTCTCGAAGTAGCAAATCGTGCCGTAAACCCAACGCCGGCCGGCGGCCCCCCGATTTCAAACATCAGCACGTATCGTTCTCCGTCGTGAATCAGCGAGGTGTTGAAAATTTCGTAACCGGGCAATTCAAAAGCAACCCAGTCGTGCCAGGTATTCAGATCGTCCGATGTAAATATGTGAATCTTATCGGCACCCCAATCATCAACGCCGGTTACAATCATGTTATTTTGACGAACGTATGCACTGCCGAGGTGAAACCCTGAAGCGAATGGCGTAGTATGACTTCCGTCAGTGTGCGAAACAAATCTAAAATAGGAATCGCCCGTTCTGTTGTTCCAATACCGCTCCCTCACATATTCGAAGCGATATACCTTCCCATCAAACACTACGGGTGTAGTTTCCACCAAATCACAATCAATCGTGCCTAGCTTTACGATTTCCACCTGCTCCATTCCGTTGGCCTGTTGCCCCACTGCCGGCGTTGCCGTCCACGCCGATGATACCACCATGAATACAAAAAATGTTGTCTTCCACATAATGTTGATTATTTTGCCTTTTTACTGGTTTTTAACTCATGTATCTGTTCTGTTTTGCCTCATACCAACCCATTGTCCGACTGCCTGTTTTTCTCAAACCAATCAATCACCCACCAACAAAACCACTCTTGTCTGGGCAAATGAAACGGACCTTTAAACAAATTCCCTTTGGCGGTCTGCGCAGGGGTACCATCCCGGTGCAAATAGCCAAACCATTCGCCGTTTAATTTATCGTGAAAATGGGCGTATGCATAGTTGTGCACCTGTTCATGTATTTTGGCATATTTCTCTTCTCCCGTAAGCAAATAGGCAAGCAAGGCGGCAATTATCAACTCGTTATGCGGCCACCAAAACTTCATGTCGTGATAATATTCTTGCACAGGTTTATGGAAAACGTCTCTGAAGTAGAAGACGCCACCATACTCCTTATCCCATGCGCGGTCCCACGTATAATCCAGTATGCGGGTACCGAGATCAATCAACCGCTTATCATTGCCAAGGTACCGCGCCTGGTTCAGTATGAACCAAGCAGCTTCAATGGCATGGCCGGGCAAAAAGGTACGGCCATCGATGTGATCAATGATACTCCCGTCAGGTGCTACCTGTTCCATTACGCAACGAAGGTCGTCCTTAACGAAATCCTGTTCAATCTCATCAATCCATTTCATAATATACGTGTCGCATCGCGGGTCGCCTATGGTATCCCGTAGCTGCTGCGCCGTATTAATGAGTATCATGGGCACGCCAATCCCCTTTGCCTGTCTCACAGTGGTAAATTTCGGCTCCAACAAACCGGGCTGTTCAGCATATGCGATACATTTCCCGAAAAGGTCGCGCGCTTTCTCCCCTATCTGGGCATCTCCACTAGCCTTTGCATACGCCGCGTACCCAATCACCGCAAACGTTTCCGAAAAAAAATACCGCCGTTTTCTGATGGGACTTCCATCGCGGGCAAGGTGGAAAAACATGCGTCCATCTGTGTCAAAGCCATATTTTTCCAAGAATTCGACCCCCATTTTCGCTCCCTGCAGCCATTCTTCGTTCTTTCCAACAGTGTTGTACAACGTAGACAGTAGCCAGATGAACCTACCCTGTATCCACACAGCCTTATCATCGTCTATCAATGTCCCGTCTCGATCTCTCATGAGCAGATAGCCGCCATATTCGCGATCGAGCGACCGCGGAAACCAGTAAGGCAACGTATCCTCAAGCAGTTGTTTTTTATAAAAATCCTTATACTTCTTAAGCTCCATCGTCAGCGTTTCTTTGTTTACAACCTGTCAGCCCCATTTCAGTTATTCATCATCTTTTCAATAAGCGGCTCGGCTTGCTTCGATACTCCGGAGGCCCCGGTAAGCTCCCAAAAACTTTCGCCGGTCTCCAACTGGACCTGCGTGGTCACTATCCAGCTTTGAATCCACCCCGTAAGCGTGCACCAGGTTCCCCAACCGATATCCGAATTGGAAGCCCAGTAATCCCATCTGTTGTAATCGAATCCACGGAACCACGCTCCGTCCAGATCCGGATGCGTTTGGCTTGTCGCCTGTACGCGTGTCATAAAATCAGAAAGCTTGTTGACCGCTGCGGTATATTTTTCGTCTTGTGTGGCCGCCGCGGCTTCTGCCAGACTGAATAAGGCGAAATTGCATGTATACAAGAGACAGGAAGCAGGTTCGCCATTCTTAAAAATCAGCGAGCCCTCGTCCGATCCGTAATCGGAGTTACTATTCAGCGCTTTGAACCGACGACCTTTGTCACCGCCGATTTCCTCCCTTATCGCGCCGCTTTCGTCTTGGTACTTGATAATTTCACTGACCAACAGGTCCAACCATTGGCGGTTTTCTTCCGTATTCTCAACCCGTACCAACCACGCCAAAGGCAGAATCATCCGGGCCCGTTGCATTTGCATACTGCTTCCCCACAGCCAGTCATTGGGGTATGCCTCCATGGTAATGCGGATAGCCTCCTTCGTCTTTTCAAGTAACGGTTTGTAACCGGTCTTATCATAAAGCCAGAGATAGCATGCCCACATCCACGATTCGAAATGCGGCGATACGTGTACCACATCCCTGTTCCCATAAGCCTGCCACCCTGCCTCCAGTACCTCCGCTTCCGCCAGCCGCTCTCCTTGGAAACCCTTTTTACCTGTCAGCCTGAAATTTGCCAGGATTCCCTCGATGATTTCGTCATCCCATTCCGCATTATTTAGATAAGCAGAAGCACCGATAGCCCCCAACAGTGTCCTCGCGTTGTCGTCGGCGTAGAAAACGTATGGGTGCGTGGTTGCCCAGCCTATCATACCGTATGATGCACTATTTGGATTATCTTTTTCATCGGCTCTCAAATTCGAGGTTTCGAATAGAAAGTCGAGCAGGTTGGCCGATCTCGCCATAAGGTCTTCGTCTCCGAGCAACCGCCCCGCGGCAGCCAGCGCCATGCTGGCCTCGCCCTGCACATCCGCCCGCATCCAATACCGGTATTGCTGGGTGCCGTCGTAATTTATCGTCGATGTATGGCCTTCCAAGATACCCATGCTTCCGTCACCCTGCGTATATTCGCTAGTTACCGGCGGGCCAACGGGCATCGTTCCGTCGCCCTGGTAATTCAACCAAGTATCTCTCCAAGAGCTATCGAGAAAGAAGTTGCCCTTCTCATACCAAGCTGCCCCTTTCTCAATGCTTGTAAGGCGCGCACTGGCTGGCAGGGGCGTATCTTTCTGGTATGCTGGTTTTACATCTTGTGGCCAATCGCCGATTTGGATATCCTTTCCACCAACTAGTTCGGAAAGGATATGTTTCCACACCACCTCGATAGACGATATGGGTCCGTATCTACCTTTCTGGAAATTGGTCAAGCCCGTGGTGCTGATTAATACGCCATCTTTCTCAAATAGAGCGGGATGCACTTCGGTGTCCGTAAGGCCAAACTCGGCTTTATCAAAGCCGACCACTTTTGCCAGTACGATTAGTGGATCATCAACCGCCACAGGCAGCACATGGCTGTGGTGTAGCCCTAACAGCGACATCGGTGGCAAGGAGCTACCAAATCGGTCCGATGTAATCACGCCACGCTCCAAGCGGGTTTCGAGCACCGTTTCACCGATTTCCAAACCTTCGTAAGCGCTGGGGTATTCGACGTATACACGGAGCGCTTTATCCTCGATTTTTTTTAACAGATCGCCGGTGATTTGCATCAGCGGGTCCCGTTCGGGGTAGCCCTTTGCAATCAAAAACACCGGTTTCCCTTCCCCCGCGGCATTTACAGCATCCAACGGATCATCAAAATGACGGACCTGAAATCCCTCGTTTACCAAAAGTTTATACAGATCATTTTCCGTATGGCCATAAAAAAATACCTCTTGGGATCGGATCCCGCTGCACGCGGCCAATAACAACCAGCACACAGCCCATTTTAACTTTATCATAATATTCTATTTTTCTGATTACTTACTTTCAAACGCCTGTTACTACATCCACTTCTTTTTCATGCAATCGATTCAACATAGCTACAGCTGCCCCAAAGATTCGTGCTTCGGCATCGGCTTCCAGGTATGACCATTTTCCGGGCCCAACTTCATAGCCACCTTCCGCAAAAGCACTTCCAGTAGGGATATAACCCACCGAACATTCGGAGTAACCGATCACAACAGTATGCTCAAATGGCGAGTGCTGTTCTATCCGCAGGGCGGTCTCAACGAATGGCTCGCCCGGGAGAAAAACCAATGCCATCTCCCCTATCCTTAGCATATTGATGACCACTGTGACGTCAGCATCAGCCAGATCAAGCCCCGGTCTTTTACTGAAGCTCAAGGATTCACTCAGCTGATACAGCCCTGTAATGGCCCCACCCCAAACATTACTTCCCGCCGTTACCTTCTGCATGATTGCTTGCGCATGTTTCACGGCATATGCTTCACCGCAGGATACGGTTGGCGGATTCACATTTCCCGCCGCACCATTCAAAAACATCGGGAACCCATTTGCTGGATTTGACTCCCACATCGCACACAACTCGCCGGGGAAATCAGGTGATACGTGCGGCGAAAGCATTTCGTGTACCGGATGGCAAACCGCATGGATGATGGACGCTACCGCATGTCGTCCGTCCGATAAAAACCGCAGTACCCGAATGCGCCGATCGATGGGCCCCTTCTCAAACAAATCGGGCGCAACCGGTTGCATACTATCAGACATGGTCACCCCATCCGGCGAGACGATGCGCCGCTGCAACGAAAAGCCATCCAGTGTTGATGTGGTTAACTCGATCGTTGATACCTCCTCCAACGACAAGATTGACGCAGATATCGTTTTGCCTATCGTTCCTTCCAGATCGGCCAACCATCGCTTATAGGGCTCTGATGCATACAGGTCGGACAATGCGAGTGATTCGGGGGCAGAATGGGTATGGGTGCATGTAATGATTACCCGCTGGGCTGGCACCGCTCCGCATGACGCAGCCTTAAACCGTTCCCACCCATATACTGCATCGCCATTGAGGCCCAGCAAATCTAACGACACCAATACGACCAGGTCAGTCCCTGCTTCCAAGGCGATAACCCTGACTTTCAGCGGTGCCCGCACCGATTCAAACGGCGCATACGTACCGTTTACTGATGATGTTAAAAAGCCCACTTCCAAGGGGGGGGTAATGTCTGACACACCTATGCCGACGCGAAATACGGTTTGACTCATCTATTAATTTTTCTTAAATTGTTGTCTCTATCAGTGAGCGCATTGAGGTATATGGCTGCGCCCTTATGGAAAATAAAAAACATCACAGCCGCGCCCAGGAGTTCATAGGCACCCCGGCTATAGTTGGCAAACCACAAATCAGTGATGCCGATAACCAGTAAACATATGGCCACAAATCCCACAATGGCCAATGCAATACCTCTCATAATGGGTTTCACGTTCGTCCGCCGGTTTCCCGCCGGTCCATGTTGCGCATACTTGCCCCAAAGACCAAGTGGCTTGACCCTGTCGTGGAAACGCTGCAACAACTGATCAGGGTCGGGCTTCGTAAACAGCGCTACCAGTACCCACAGCAAGGTGGTGGCTCCCATCACCAGTAGCGTTTGCCACCACCAAGGCAATAGCAGTTGTTCCCCCAGTGGGATGTGGAAATAAATCAGTATTTTTGGCACCAAAACAACCAAACAGAAAAATAGTGCACCGCCGAAGGAGGCAGCTATGCGCGCCTTCCCATTAAACCGCCACCACCACCACTGCGCCCAGTTGGCAGGTAGTTCCGCTGCACTTAGCTGCAGCATGAAGATCGCCACGTCTACAATGAAATGTACATGGAACACCACGGCCAGGGAAACGCCGAGGATTAGCCCCATTGCCAATTTCCCCATTCGTAAGTAATGTTTCTCGGATTGGTTCCTCACAAACCATCTCCGGTAAATATCACTTACCAATACCTGCCCACCGAAATTCAAGTTGTCTGCAACAGTAGACATCGTGGCCGCCAACATTGCCGCCACCAAAATCCCGATGGCCCCCGCCGGTAGCATCTCTTTCATCAGCATGCCATAGACCTCTTCCCGGTCGAAACCCGGCTCTCTCAATTCCGGCCAGATTACAGCTGCCGATATACTGGGCAACGTAACCAGCAAAAGCAGTATAAACATGGTAACGGCCGTCACCACGTACATGGTAAGCGCTTCTTTGGGGCTACGGGTCGATAAGATACGCTGGCCTTCCATCGCTCCGCCCATCGGCGCAGCATCCCCTCCATAGCCAATGCTTTGGCCAACCATCCAGGCCAATGCCGCCATCAAGGGAAACACCTCATGGTTCGGCGGTGGTGTAAGCCGCGTGATTTCGGGATTGGTAGCGCCAAATGTGTCTTGGATGGCCGCGACCATCTGCGTTGCTCCACCGAAATGTTGGAGGGTAAAAAACGCCAGGGTCATCGCCCCGATCATGAAAATGGTCATCTGGATGAGGTTCGAAATCACTACGCCCTTATAGCCCGAAAAGAAGACAAACACAAAGGACACCGGAACGATCAACGCCAGTGTTTCCATTTTACTGAATCCGAACGCGGGCTCCATAATCTTGCATGCCGCAAGCAAAGTGATCCCCGTCCATGCCGGCATAGCGATCAGCGACGTGCGGGTGGCAATCCATAAGCGCATGGCGTTGGCCGTGCGCGGCTTAAACCGCAGGTCGTAAAATTCCAACGACGTAAATAGGTTAAGCCTTCGCCAGAAGAATGCAAACAACACGCCGGCCAGGAACAAGGCCAACCCAAATCTACTCAGGTACCACCACGAGATGAACGCCCCGGTTACCGCCGCCAATCCACCGTATCCCGTAGCCGCATCAGGGCTAACCAGCGCAGCGCTGTACGAAACACCGTTAAGCCACCCCGGCACTTTACGCCCACCCAAAAAGAAGTTTTCCATACTTCCGGCGGCGAACTTCCTATGCCACAGCGATAGCCCGATCATCAGGGCGAAATACGCGATGATTATCCAAATATCGAGTTGACTCCAAGCCATACGTTTACACCTTAATCCCAGCCCGGATTTTGAATCAAATTAACGTTTTTCTCCGTCTCGATGAAAGGTATCGGCCAAAGGTTATGTTTTTGTTCAAATAGCCGCGATTCAACCACCGTACGCCGGTAAAAACCATCACTATCCATCGTGTATCCGGGCGTACTGATATCGATGCCATGGATAGGCCCATCATTGACCTCTTCAGCAATTTTCCATCGGATGCAGTCGAAATACCGATGCGTCTCAAAAGCCAGTTCTATCCGGCGTTCGCGCCGGATGCGTTCGCGCATCTGGTCTTTGGTCAGCCCCCCTGGCAACGCTGGTATACCCGCGCGCTCCCGGATGAAATTCACGTAGGTATACACATCGCTTACCGGTCCGGAGGCCTCGTTCAATGCCTCCGCATAATTGAGGTACTGCTCGCCAAGCCTCAAAAATATCCACGTTCTTGCCGGCCCGCTCCGTGTTGCCATATCATAATCCGGGTGTGTTAATTTCTTCATTAGGTAGCCGGTCCTCGTAAAGGCCCCTTGCCCGGGCTGACGGCCATTAGGCCCACCAAACCAAAACTTCAGTCCCTCGGTTATCATCTTATACTTTGCCCCGGTAAACGTGACGCTGGCATAGAACCTGGGTTCCCGGTCTACATACATGGTGCGCGTTCCAGCAACGTACATTGCCGTTTCTTCCGTATCATTTCCAGTTTCGCTGTATCCCGAAGCCGGATTGATAATCGGGGTCATATCGGCCTGATATCCTGTTATTGGTATTTCCCCATTGGCCATATGATAAGTATCAACCTGTTCCTGCGTTACACCTTGGTGGGGGAAAAAGGCACCTGGAATCCCCCACGGTTCGCTATAGGTATCTAAGTGGATATAAGACGGGTTATTCCGGGTAAAGAACACCTCGTCATTGAAATTCACGTAGAATGTCTCCTGGTAGTTTGCTATGGGATCATTGGATGCCGAACGATGGAGCCGGTGACCGGCAGCCTCGGCGGCATCAATGCACGCCTTGGCAGCTGCTGCCGCCGCTTCCCAACGTGCAGCAGAAAAATCCGGAAACAACTGGACGCCATCACGGTCTTTGAAGTCCGCATAATCCGGATTGCCATTCCAAAACGGGCTCGCCATGTAAAGCAACGCCCTTCCCTTGAGTGCGAGCGCGGCGACTTTCGAAGGCCTTCCCAACTCGTTTTGCTGTACAATTCGCGGTGGCAGTATATCAGCTGCCCGATCGCAGTCGTCAACGATGAACTGTACGCATTGGTCAAGAGGCATCCGCTTGAGCAATTTGAAATCTTCATTTAACCCGATAGTCCGGTCAAAGATCGGGATCGGGCCATAAATCCGAACCAATAGGAAGTGATAAAACGCCCTTAGGAAATACACTTCTCCTTTCCACTGGTTGATCATATTTGCTGGAAAGAACTCGTTGGGCTGCAGCATATGGATATATTCCAGAAAGATATTGCAGTTCCTGATCGCCTGATAATAAGGGCTCCAACCACTGGTCGTATACGTGTTCGAGCTCCAGTTACCCGCATTCATCATATTCGAAAAGAACGGCTCGTGCGTAATTTCCATTTCATCTGCCGCTCCATTGAACGGGTTGACCACGCCGTCGTTATCTACCATCATCGCTTCATTGGGCAGATTCGCGTAGATATTCGCCAAAAACTCCCTTGTAAAGCTAGGGTTGGTAAAAACCTGTTCAGGTGTAAGATCCTCGTCTGGCGTTTTGTCTAGAAAATCCTTTATGCAGGATTGCATGATGAAAAGGACAGTCATCAAGGGTATGGCTATATATTTAAACTTTTTCATAATACCGGAAATAAAGGGTTAAAAAATAACGTTAATGCCGAAATTGACATTCCGGGTGATGGGGTGGCCGCCCGTGCCGTAATTAGACTCGGGATCGATTGCCTTGATGTGGTCCCACGTATACAGGTTCGTTCCCTGAACGAAAAGCCGCAGGTTAGTGATACCAATCTTGGCGGTTAAATGCGAATCAAACGAATACCCCACTTCGGCGTTCTTTATCCGGAGATAGTTCCCGTTTTTCCGCCACAGGCTCGAATTCGTATAATTGTTCTCGCTTGCCGCACGAATGGCCGGGTAGACTGCATCCGCATTGTCTTCTCCCGGTACCCAACGGTTATCATAGTATTCTCGTAGCACGTTATATTTCCCCACGGCCGTAAAGAAGGGCCTCATCGGCCATCCCGACCCGTAAAAGAAGTCCCGGTTTGCGGCCCCCGTGAAAAACAGCGATGCATCAAACCCTTTCCAAGCCAGCGTGGTGCCGAAACCGTACATCACCAGTGGTTCGGGGCCGTACTCGCCGAAGTAGGTGATGTCTTCGAGGTCTATACGCTCGTTTCCATTAAGGTCTACATACTTAATATCCCCTGGCCCGTAGGTCCCGAAAATCGACTGTGACGGACTGTTCGCGATATCTTCCTCATCACGGAAGAAACCCTGGGCGAGGTAGCCGGATGCGGCTCCTATCGCACGGCCTCTCGGGTTGTGATGCTCAAAAATATAGGGAACATCATTCTCAATGACTTTATTCTTGGTAAACGTGAAGTTAGCCAACAGCGAATAGAAGAAACCCGATGAGGTGGTGTTCCTCACTTGAAGGCTACCTTCAAAACCCCAGTTGGAGGTAACGCCAATGTTGCCGTAAGGGATCACACCGGTAGGGTAACCGGAGTACCACGGAACGGATGAGCGCCTTAGCAGTTGGTCTTTCCGCAGTTCATAGAAATAATCCCCTTGAAAACTTACCGCGGCATTAAACAGTTCGATATCGGCGCCAACATTCGTCTTGTACGCCTTTTCCCAGGTCACGTCTTGGTTTCCAATACTTCCTTCACTTTTGCCGCCAATGCTGTTGTTTTGGTTAAGGCCATACACGTAGCCAGCTGCCGATTTGTTGTAGGAAGACAGGAACAAGAACCTGCCGCCACCGATCTGGTCGTTGCCCACCAAACCATACGAGCCTCTAAGTTTAAGCATGTTAACTACGTTTGCATTCCAAAAGTCCTCGTTCGAAACCACCCAACCGGCCCCTATCGAGGGGAAAAGCCCGTATTGCTTTCCTTTGGGGAAATTTTCGGATCCGTTGTAGCCCGCATTTAGTTCGAGGAGATACTTCGCGCCATAGTTGTAGGTAAACCGGCCCACCAACCCCTGCCTCCTTTCGGGAAGGTTGGCAAGCGAGCTTCCCGCGTTGACGTTTATAAATTCCCGCTTGTTGCCAAGAAGAAGTGCCGATACGCTATGCTGGCCAAATGTTTGATCGTAGGTAATGCTTAGATCGCCATATACCGTTTTATAGTTCTCGTTTGCCAAACCATAGCCCAAGGCCGACTCCGAGCTGACCAGCGTATAGATATCCTCACCCGTTTCACTGTCACGTGTGTAGTAATACGTTTCGGGCGACTTCGATCTGAAATTCTGTGTGATATCGACCACATCATAAGCCACCAACCCTTTAACCGCCAGCCCCGGAAGTACGGACGATAGATCCCACCTAAAATTCAAATTACTGACAATGGTGTTATAGAACTGCTTCGTATACCCCATCTGCGTGAGCAGCGTATAGGGATTGATGGCACCATCCACACCGATGGCTCCCGGCGCCGAGCCGTCGGGATTTGTGAGCGGGTACATCAACGGCGTTACCAGTTCCATGATGGCGAAGGCCGATCCCGTACCCACCCCTGGGTAATTGGTACCCGAAACGATACCCGATAACCCCAGGTTCATATCAAAGTTGGAAGCCAGCTTCATGTCGACATTGGACCTGAATTGGTACCGGTTCAACAATGCGTTTGTATTATAATCATTCAGCGAGCTCTCGTTGTAAATACCCTCTTGGAGGGTATAGCCTAGGTTTACATAGTATTTTATGTATTCGGTCCCGCCCGAGACGCCCAGGTTGTTTATACTTTGTTTGGTGGTCTCTTTCAGCACCACATCATACCAATCAACGTTGGGGTAAATATAGGGATCCGAACCGTCTCTAAACTTATTGATTTCCTCAGTAGTATACCGCGGTGCCTCGCCAACATTCGCCAATGCCTCGTTATGGAGCGAAGCATATTCATACGCGTTGATAACGTTGGGCACGCGCAACGGCGTTGCCGTGGCAAACTCCGATCGGAAAGTCACTTTCGGCTTACCGACACTGCCCCGCTTGGTTGTGATTACGATTACACCGTTAGCTCCCCTGTTTCCATACACAGCAGTTGCGGTGGCATCCTTGAGTACTGTAAAATCGGCTATTTCCTCGATATTTATGGTGTTCCAATAGTTTTGAAGTTCCCGTTCTACACCATCCACAATGACCAATGGATTCCGCCCCCCACTGATCGATGCGATCCCGCGTATATATACACTCGCCGCATCATAACCCGGTTCGCCCGACGACTGCCGGGTGATGACCCCTGCAATCTTTCCGCCAATGGTATTACTTAGTGAAGGCGTTGAAAATTTGCGGATCTCTCCAACCGATACGGATGAAACAGCCCCCACCATGGTCGTCTTTTTCTGGGTACCGAAACCCACTACCACGACCTCGTTCAACTTTTGCCCTTCTTCATCAATTTCCAGCCGGACGTTGAACTCCCGTTCTTTGCCGATAACGAGTCTTTTTGTCGTATAGCCTACATAACTGACGATCAAAGAATCCCGCTCGCTATCGGCTTCGATAAGGAACCTGCCGTCTAAGCCTGTCTTCACCTCTCTTTTAGCCGGCAGCACCTGCACGGATGCATCGACCAACAACTCTCCCGATTCATCGGACACGATGCCCCGCACGATAAAAGGCTCCTGCTGATTCTTTGCGGGCGTACCCACATCATGGCCCATTCCGGCAAATGCCAATGTGGCCACGCAACCAAACCAAATCGTCAGCAACAATCGCTTACCGACAATGGGTCGTGCTTCACTGCATTTAAGAAAAACAATCATAATGGTTAAATTATTAGTTAGTTAAAAACTTGGGTTCTTTCCGAATTTTACAGACTTTCCCTACACAATCTATCATCATTTGAATACGTATTCAATTACCTCAAAAAAAAGGGACCTTCGTCGAAAAAAGAATACGTATTCATAATAAACATAAAAAATTAACCTGCATTTCTGTTTCTTACCGTATTTCTAATCACAAGCCGCCCCTTCATAACCAGTTTCTTCGGCTTACCTATCTTCCCGTTGATCTCTTCAAGCAGGATAGCCACCGTATTATCGACCATCCCCTCCAGCGGTTGTTCCCACGTGGTGAGGTTATACGACGTCCAATTGCTCATCCGGATATTATCAAACCCAATGACCGATACATCATGCGGCACGTCAAACCCCAGGTTTCTGATTGCATCCATCACACCCAGCGCGATGATATCGTTCCCACCGAAAATGCAATCAATATCCTTGTTGTTCATCATCAATTCCTGGGCAAGCTGAAACCCGCTATCGTAGGTATAGTCGCCAGCTTCAAGATGCAGCTTGCTCACGCCATTTTCGTCGAGCACTTCCCTAAACCCACGTAGCCGATCTTGGGAAATCGAGGTGTGTGGCGGTCCAGATATATACGCGAAATGGCGATGTCCCGTTTTGAGCAAATAGGTCGCTATTTGCTTTGCCGACAGATAATTGTCGCATAAAACAACACTGTTAGCTGAGTTGTCCGCATACCGGTTGAATATCACTACGGCAATGCCATTTTCGCGGAATCTTTCCTCAGCATCTTGCGTAAGCAAGGCATCGGAGATGATCACTCCCGCTACGTTGTACTCCAAAAGTTTGTGGATTTCACTCTCCTCGATGTGCTCGTTTTCCGAATTGATAAAAATCAAATGGTAACCCAGGGCAGAGAAACGGTTATGGAAGATTTCGAGTACGGCCGAATAAAAAGGGTTACGTATCGTACGCATAACGATGCCAATCAACATACTCCGTCGAGTAATCAGACTCCTAGCATGGGCGTTGGGCCGATAATTCAATTTCCGCGCCGCCTCCATGATCTGGTTCCGCTTTTTTTCCGAAACCTTCGTGTTGCCGGCGAAGACGCGCGAAACCGTCGCTTGCGATACCCCCGCTAGCTCGGCCACATCGTGCGATGTGTAATGCTTTTTTGTTATATTAGATTTACTCATGAATTCGAATACAAAAATATATACCTGAATTGAGAAAAACAAATTTTTTAGAAATTTCCTCTACCTACTCTATTTCCTTCAGTAAATTGATTTTAAGGTTGTAAAAATAAAAATGTCCGTTTATCTTTAACGCATTCTATAACCAATTTGCATACATATGCATAGTAAAATATGGTTGGCCGCACAGGAGACGTTAATGGGAAAGCTGGCTGATATAAAATGAAAAATTAAACGATAACGATATGATGGTTAGATGCGTGTTACTATACCTCGCACTTTTTTCCAGTGCTTATGCCCAAGGGCAAGAAAACACCATTACGATGATTCCCTATCCTGATAAAGTTCGGGTTGAAAAGGGAAGTTTTAGACTTGCGGGTACGGTGACCTATGCTGTAGAAGGCGAAGCCAAGAATGAAACTGCGCACCTGGTTTCTCTGTTGGAAAAGTTGGAACTGAATGTAAAAAGCGGATCGGCTTCCGCATCAGACCTTCTTTTGAAAATTAATAGCACGTTATGTAAAAACCCAGAAGCCTATTCCTTGAATATTAATAACCAGGGCATAGTTATCGAGGCCGGAGCAAATCCAGGCCTCTTCTATGGTATCCAAACCCTAAGTCAACTGATTGCCAATACAACTAAAGATGGCAACGAATTAAACCTTCCCTTTGTCTCAATTGAAGATTCACCACGATTTACATGGAGAGCGATGGTGTTAGATGAGGCGCGTACATTCCACGGTAAGGACGTCGTCAAACAATTGATTGACGAATTGGCTGCTTTAAAAATAAATCGACTCCAATGGCATTTAACAGACGACCAAGGTTGGCGGATCCAGATTATGAAATATCCGGAGCTCGTCCACATCAATTCGCCGCTTACCTTATCCGATGACATAAGCTTGTCGGCTAATGCCCAATTGAAAAAGGGCTACTATACACAAGCGGAAGTCAGAGAAATTGTACAATATGCTAGCGAACGCTATATAACCATCATTCCTGAAATCGAAATGCCCGGCCATGCCAGCGCTGCCATCGCCACCTATCCCTATTTAGGTGTTACTAAGGAGAAGGCGTCAATACCCGTTCATGAAAAGCCAGTCAAAGTAACTAGCATTTATCCGGATATTTTTGACGTGACTGACACACGGACAATTACTTTCTTACACGATGTATTGGACGAAGTGGCTAGCTTGTTTAATGCTGAAGTTATTCATATCGGTGGTGATGAAGTCAATTTTTCTCAATGGAAGGAATCAAGCGCGGTGCTTTCGTTTATGAAAGAGAAAAATCTAGCTTCACCGGCTGCTTTACAACTGTGGTTTACCAATAAAATGTCCAACTATCTTTTAAATAAAGGCATTAGAATGATGGGCTGGAATGATATTATGGGGCAAAACCTTCATCATTATGAAAACACCTCAACCAATGACTTTAAACTAAATGACGAGCTGGCCAAGAGTACCATCGTGCATTTTTGGAAAGGAGATCCAGCGCTTATCGCGGAAACGGCCAAGAAAGGGCACGATATTGTGAATGCGCATCACTTATTTACTTACCTGGATTATACATACGAGGCCATCCCTCTTGAAAAAGCGTATGAATTTGAACCAGTTCCGTCGGATTTGCCATTAAAAGATCAGTCCAAAATCATTGGATTGAGTTGTCAAATGTGGGGCGGAAGCGTGTGTACAATAGAATCCATCGAAAAACTGCATCGGCAAATCTTTCCTAGGATTGCCGCATATGCTGAGGTCGGATGGACAAAGCCCATGCATAAAGATTTCGCTAGATTTGGTTCCGCCCTAGCGCTGTTAAAGCAAGGCTGGGACGAAAGAAATATCAGCTATCAAGAATATTAAGGTATGAAATACGAGCTGACCTAATCGACAACGAATTGCCCGATCATAAATATGTATATTTTCATCTATTGACTTGGCACGACCGGCCAAGGCGACCAACAAGGAAAGCATGCGCGACCGGATCCGACATGATCCGTATCGCGCAGCAGCCCTTCGCTGTTAGGCGATTTGATACGCCACGTACAGCACAATATCCAGCAGTTTGTCCGTGTCAAACGCCGCTACCGGTCCTGTCGGCGGTGGCGTCGGCGCGAGGTCACCAGATGCTTTCACTTTAACCACATGGTCTTTGATGACGCCGGCGTTCAGCAAATTACCAAGGTCTTTTGCATACAGGTTCCCTAAAGCGGCATCCCGCGTAAATCCAGTTTGATCGACACCATTGAGGCTGATGCTGACACCATTTACCGTTTGCCCTTCGGGCGTCACCAGAATCAACTTGGATTTAGTCACCTTGAGCGGCTTCCCATTCAGGAACAAGGGGAAGTGCTTTTGCGCGATTTGCAACAGCACCTCTGTATCGGTCGGTTGCACAGTGAGCCGGTGAAAATCCGTCGAAAACTCTTGCCTGAGGCTGATCGACCGCGACATCGGATTGTCCTTGAGGATTTGGGTCAACGTACCTTCTATGGTATCGTTTTGTTCCTCTACCTTATCCCGGAAAAGCTCATCGTATTCTGCCGTATAGTTGATATGGATAATGACATCGTTGATGGTCTGGTAATCAAACTGTCTGAATGATTTTGGCAGGTCAAGTTTCCATGAGCTGATGGCTCCGGCGCCTTCAAATGGCATGTACCTGTCGTCCCTGAAATTAAGCTGAAACACACCGGCATCTTGCTGTGCCGTACTGGTAGCAATCACGGTCGTACGCGATTTTGGCACATCTTTCAACTCCGCATTGCCCAGTTTAGCCTCCATCCGTACCTGACTTGAAGTCAACGAGAGCGTCGCCCCGACATTGGTGTATGGTCCGGTGATACATGGGATGGTCAGCCGTACCGATTGTATTTTCCTTCTATACTGGCCGGGGTAAAACAGGTCAAAGTACACTTCCGGAATACTGAACGCACAGGTACCGGTTTGTTTAAGTGTTAACAGCGCGGCTGGGTCAAGCTGCGTAAGCGAAAAAGCCTGGTCGATTTCATTTTTACGGTAATTGGTTTCCAAGTACCTGCGTTCCATGGCGTGCAGCGCCATCAGCAGCTGTTCTCCGGCCAGCAAGCCACCTTTCGTCGATTCAAAATAAGAACCATCGATAAAGAAGGTGTTGTCGTCACGCTCATACCGGTAAGCCTGCTCGGCCAAGCGAGCAATCGCCAACGCATTGTTGTAGGCTTCTTTATACACCCGTTGCATGGTCGTAGACAGCCAGGTGTGCAGCCCCAGGTTGGAGAATTTCTCTCCATAGAAATCCAGCACTTCCTGGTTTTGTTCGATTTGCTTCTGGTGGTTTTGCCGCGCTTCAATTAGGATATCCCTTTTTATTTCGGCGGCAACCAGATTTTTTTCCGTTTGGGTCTTTTCGTACACCAGCAGCTTTTTCTGGTGGTTCCACCCTGCCGACCTGCGGTCGAATCCGGCCTCAAGCCCAGATGACGCTGCCAGCTTATCCGCAAAAAGGGCTGTACTCCGTATCCCCTCCGCAAATCCTTTCACACTCTCGCTCAGCTCTTGCCCGCCATACTTCATGGCAAATGGCGAACCGATCTGTGGAATGAGGCCAAATACCCCATTCAGGTTCCATAGCGGAATAGCAATGCCATTGATGATAGACGAGGTATGGACACCCACTTGTTGCGCGATTTCCCATCCGCTCGTCCGTTCCGCAATCAGCCCTTCGTAATACCCAATTTGATAGTTCAACGCCTCCAGCCGGTCGTTCAATACCTTGATGCCTTCTTCGGCCGTCTTGATCTCGAGTTCGCGGCTTTTTGCCGATAGCTCCAGTATGTTCTGCTGTTGTGTGGCACGAAGCAGCGACAGCTCCTCCCCGTCTCGGCGCTCCATGGCGCCTAGCAAGGATGATCCAAAACCCTGCACCACGGAGGTGAATGCTTTTGCCCGTTCTAAAATATAGGTAAAGCGATAGGGCGGCAGATTACCTGCTGTTGCCTGAAGTATATCGTCTAACGAGAGCCCAGCTGCTTTTGCACGAACCAATAACCGGGGATCGATTTCAGGTGCAAACAGCGCCAGTTGCCGCCGCTGCCCGAGTATGTTCATACAATTGCGGATTTTGAAAAGACGGTCGTCCACGCGGTCGTAGTAAGCCAGCAAATCTTTGTTTCCGGGAACGCAGAACACCGGCGACACGTGACGTATGATGCTGAAACCAAATGACGGGATCCGGAATTTACCTTTTACGTAGATGGATTCCTTTTTCCAATCCAGCGTTCTGCCCACACCTTTGGCGAAAGCGCCTGTAAACGCATCGTCTACCGGCTTCACGGTCACCTCCGGCAGCAGTTTCTCCCGCAGCCCCTGCAGGTCCTTGTATTCGCTGGCCGACACATCGTATGACATGGTCTTCAGCGAAGCCGATTTCGAATCAGCATACCGGGCAAGGACCTTATGCGTGGCCGATGCGAATGCGGCCTTCGTTTTCGTCGCTTTTGCGCCAACGGCAATTGATTTGGCCGGTGTCCGCACAATCGTATAGCTCTCCAGTTCGGCTAAAAACTCACTGCCCTTATTCAGTAGCGGTTGGATGGTGGCGTAGTTTTTCGGTGAAACTTTCCCCTCACCGCAGTCGCCGATCTGGGCCGGCCGGTCGCCCAGGATTTCCTTCGCCATAACATACAGGAGCGTCGCTTCATTGACCGATTCCATGGTGTCTTGGGTAAACAGTTGGTCGCCCCAATCCAACAGGTTATCGATGTATTTCATCACGATACTCTTCTGGTAAGCACTCATACGGAGGCGGGCAATGGCGTGCGGGTTGAACGGATCCTTCTTATACGCTTCGATCGCTGCTTTGTCATTGAGCTGATCCCGGAACGTCTGCACGTCTATTTCCCTGAATTCCAAGTACTGCCAGTTCCTATCGAGCTCCATTTTACGCTTTAGCGCTGCCGTTGCACCCGCAGGGTACGTCACCACCTCGGTAGACCCGGGATTAAAAATATAGTGATACCATTTCTGCGCATCCGCATACTTGCCCTGGCTGTTCAGGTGGTTGGCCAGCAAGAAGGGGATGTGCATGAAAATCTCCCGATAATAAGTCCCATAAGCACCCTTCCAGTCTATCTTATTGCTGATCACTTTATTGACCACGCCCGAGCCGCTCGGCAGGCTTATCGGCGCACTCAGCTCTTTCAAGGCTTTCTGCGTGGCAATATCGAGGGCCGTATCCACGCCGCTTGTAAACAACGTCCGCGTCAATGTTTCGCTCAGCGTGGTACCTATGCGTTTTAAGATGAAGCCATTTCCTTCGGCGGGCGTGCCCTGCAGAAGCAACAGATCACCATTCGCATCAATGATCGCGTCGCTGAATGCACCGTTTACGATCTGTATCTGGCTCCCGCTCCGAAGGGTTGCAACCGCATTCTGGCGGATGTTGTCAAACGAGTAATTTAGCGTATCCTGCCGCCAAAGCCGGTTAAGCAGCGTGTCTGACTTGGTCGTATTGGTGATCAAGCTGCCATACGCATACGTGTCAAACACTTGCGTGCCGGGAGCCGATGCCCGGTACAGCGAATTGCCCGACCGGGTGATGAGCTTAGCGGTTTTGTTTTTTACAAAATACCACGATTCCCTGACCGGATCGTTTGTGAAATCGCTCATCTGGGCACCATTATTCTGCACATTGAGGTTGTAGAAGTCGATGGCAGCCCGCATCTGGAAGCCTGCCCCGGTCAATATCAACCGGCCCGTCGAATCTACGTACGGATAGACCTGATCCCATAAAAAACCCTTCAATGTATATTCGTCCACGGGCTCGTAGTGTGGCGACAACGCGTACCGGGGCGTTTTCAGTTTGCGCACGGCATCGTTTAAGTCGGACCAGTCAAAGAACGGAAACGACCGAAGCGCGTCGTGCAGCGACCCCGTGAAGTCATCTACTTCATAGCGGTCGGCCAACGGGTCTTGGATCACCCCGTTTCCTTCAAACGGGTAGCAATCCCTCAAATCAAGCTTCTGTGGTGGGGTCCATGTTCCATCCAGTTTGAGTGTCGTAAACTCAATGGATACCTTGTGGCTGTAGCCGGTAAAGATCGACCGGTTGTTATCAAATACCGTATTGCCCAAGGTCGTTATCCGTGTCCAGAATACGTGTAGCCTGCCGTTGTAAGTGATCGGTGCCACTTTCCGCACGGGTATCTGCACATTGATTTTCTGCCAGGGTTCCCACACCACGCCGCGGTCATCCCGTTGTTCAGCGTAGTAGAGGTTTTCCACCCGCCGGTAGTAATATACGGGCGGTTCATCGGCTGTTACGCCGAATAAATGCAGCACGTCCGTAGCCGACCCACCATCTTTTTCATGGTATGAGCCCGCTATCTTTACATGTGCCACTTCGTCAAACCCACGTAGGTAACGGCCATAGGCATCCAATACGTTATCGGCATTGATCTCCTTTTGCAAGAGGTCCGACTCGAGTTCCTTGAACAGTGGCGTTTTATCATCCCGCAGGTCCGGCTCGATATAATTTTCCGGATAGAGAAATACTTTACGATTAGCCTCCCACACCCGGTAATTTCTGCGCCATTCCCACTCATCGGCGGGAATATCGTTGGGCCGCACATGGATCCGGCCCGACGTACCGGGTTCCTGGGCATCCTGCTCCAGGTTCAATAAGATGCGGTGGATGTAAAGTTGCAGACTCATGGTCGCGGCCACCAGCCGGGATGTCCTCGAACAACCTTCCAGTTCGGTGTCGATCAGGAAATAATGGTACAGATCGTTCGTATCCTCAAACTGCGGAAAACCCGAATGGATGAGGTAAGTGGTAAGGGCCGACCTTTTCTTTCCGCGGAGTGCATCCTGGTAGTCTTCCAATTTCCCCTTCCGCTCCGCTTCATCGGGATATTTGCTGCGAAAAGCGGCAAGGATCTCTAACATGGCTTCATTTAATGTGTCGTAATCGGTCGCTACAATTTTCGCCAGCGTGCCGCCGCCAATACCGATGTAGCCGCATACCGCCGTACAGTCGCGGTAGAACGCCAGTGCAGCAATCGCATCGGTAAAGCCCCCTGCGAGGGGATGGATGCCGGTGAGCAGTTCTTCCTTCGTTGCCAGCAGGTGGGCTAACAGGTCTTGGTCGGCATCCTGGAATTGGTTGGCTGCCGAGAAGTCAAGGAGTAAGGTATTCAGATCGGCTGTATTGCTACTGCCATCTTCCTCCACTTTTATAAAGGATGCATACGAATGGATACGACGTATGCTTTGGAGCGTCAGTGATTCCATATCCGTTATGCCAAACAACGCCGGATTAGCAGCGATGAATGATATGGCATCGGCTGTGAACTTCTTCTTGCCCTTGAATAACACGCTTAACGGGAGCAGGCTGTCGATCAGCCCTTTCAATGCCACGGAAGGGTCGGTATTGTTTTGCAGTTCAAGGGTCAACGCATCATTGTCAAGGTCATATCCTATCACCGCTACGATTGCCCGCACGGTGGGCTCAGCGAGGCTTAGCCTGCCCGACAGGTGGAATGGGATCAAGTGTGCCGCATGGTACGGGAGCAGTACGTTTCTCAAGTCCGGCTCCGCAACGGCAATCCCCGCCGGTACCGTAATGGCGTCAGCCGGGTTGAAATCCGCTTTCAGACGGTAGCTCGTCCCGTCTGGCGACCGTTCTATGATTGTCGTATTGCTGTTGATGATTTCCCTCGACTGCGCTTCGGTGACGCCATCCACATAGGCGAAAACCGTATCGGCAAAAACCAATTGATTTGCTTCGGTTAGCTGTTGAAGGATTTCCTTCGCGGTATCCGCTGACGACAAATAGCTGGCGGCATCCACTACGTTTCCGGTTTTCAGGATGAAATGCAGATCATCCAGTGAGTATCCGGAGGTTTTCCACCACTGGTGCAGTGCCAGCAGGTTATCCACCTGGTCGGCATGCTCCAGGTACCCCGCTGTAAACACAGATGAAAGTGCCATCAGCCCAAACAGATCGTTCACGGTGAGTTTCAACCGTTCGGCGAGTATGCTGTGGCGGTATAGCAACGACAAGTTCGCTGCTGTAAGCAGAAAACCCCGCTCACTTTCTGTAGTAGCATCCAGGGCGGTTATGCCCAACGGCACGGCCAGGTGCCGGATCAATGTCAGCACCTCGTCGTCCGAGCGGTTCAAGGCCACTGATAGCCTGAACGCGGAGAACACCGCATCCGTGGATGACTGGTCTATGGCCAGCGCGGGGTGAATGAGCTTGATGGAAGGTTTCGGATACGTGCCATCTTCCGCTACCACATCGAGGTGGTTAAACAAACGGTCGAAGTATGGAGCAGGCAGGAGGTGGATGATTCCCGCGAGTTCGTCAACCGTGAGGCCCAATTCTGCTTTTATACGCAGCCATTGCCCCAGCGCCGTGATTACATCGGGCGTTAAGTCGGTTCCCACCCCCATGTCCTTGGCCATCCCGATCAGCCCATCCAACTCAGCGATGGTGACGCCGGTCTTCCGCCATAGCCGGATGAAGCGGTGCAGGCGGTCCAGACTGGCATAGGTGAGGTTCTTTACCCTTTCGATATCGTTCTGTATACTATCGGCGTTTTTCTTTTCGCTTTGGATCACGATGTTATCGGTACCATTGTCCGTCACGTAACCGATTTTCAAGATTACGCCCAGCTCTTTCCGGTTCAACCCGGTCGGCTTCAACAGATCCTGCGCATTGAAAGGCGATATTTTCCCACCGGAAAGGGTAAAATTCAAGCCGTATACACGCTTGATAAATTCGGGGGTTGCGTCGGCCGAAGTAATCAGTTGATACACCTTATCTGAAAGATTGAACCGAGCTTGTGCAATTTCCGATTGCGGCCGTTGCACGAGGCGGCCAATATCTTCCCTGGTTTTTTCAAAATGGCCCAGATAGGTTTGTACGGCTTCCAGCGGCAAATGGAAGGGCTGCTTGAAGGCATACACCCCATTTTTCCATGCACCCGGTTTCTCCAGCGCCATTTCATTTTTATAGACCCACGTTTCTACGGCCGCCCGGTCATTCAGGTTACCGGTGTATCCTTTCTTCTGCGCAATGTATGCTTCGAGTATCTCATTGATGATGTCCAGGTAGGGAACCAATGCCGTGGTATTTTCACAACTCAATTCGAGCGTCCATAAATCGGGTCGCCGGGTTTTGATATTGAGCACGTGGCTCGCATTTGTTCCGGTAAAGTGCTTGGTAATCACATAACGGTCTACAAACTGCATCAGATCGACGAAATAGGCAGCTGGCGAGTAGATGGACTGGCAGTCGCTGCAATCGCAGAACGCCAGTTCACCGAACAAGTCCTGGTAGCCCGGAATGTCCCGCAGGTAATCTTTGATGGATGTGCCCAGGTTGCCAACTTTGGTCCAGTCGAAGCTACCCGTGAGCATATCCAGGATGGAGCCCATTACGCCCGTTGTACGGATAATGGCCATATGGGCCTGCTCATAATACCGGGTAGCCACGGCCCTGTCGAGTTTGGTTGTTTTGACAAAATCGTCCAGCGTTACGGCTGTTATATGAAAAGCCGCATGGTAACCCGCCGCCATGATTTTCTGGGTATCGGCCACATCTTGGGTAAAGGAATAGATACGTTGCTGGGCTTTCACATTGCTGAGCACCATCGTTTTTTCGGCAGCAGAAAACCCATTCAGATTGAGGAGTTTCAAATCTTCGCTATCGTGTTTGTACTCCAGTGAAAGGAAGTGCACGTCCTCATTTTGTTTTTGGAATCGTTCAATGAGCCCCACCCGATCGGTAATAACCTTGCCCTTGTCGGCTGGTTTGATTGCGTTGTCGTTCAACACGGCGCCCAGTTGCAAGCCGGGATTGGTTTTCACGAGGACGTCTATTTCTTCATACTGCTTCTTTAGGGTGTCGACCTGTTTGGTGGTCAACCCCGTCGTATCCAGTTCATCAAAGGCATGCACACCGAATAGGGTCGCATTTTTCTTAGCAAGTGGCTCAAGGCCCTTGATATTTTTCTGCAGCTCGTCGGGAACAACGCGGGCCGTATCATGGAGCAGTGATGCCTCGGGGTAGAGATGCGCTATTTTTTTGGTTAGGAATTCGGCATAGTCATCGGAGGTGACCCCCTCGCCCAGGTCTGTTTTGGACGCTTCCAACCACGTCTTCCATTCGGCCTTATCTATCTTCACCAAATCAGACAAGGCCGTCGGTTTGGCCTGTTTATCTATTTCCGCTGCCAGCGCGAAGCTGCCATCCACAAGCTGGTACAAGCCTGCGGCCAATTCCAGCTTATCCCCTTCCGCCCGCGTAATGGTTTTTGCGCTCACCAGGCTTTCAATCTGTTCGTTTTCGAGGTTATCCAGCCGGATTTCACTACTGAATAGCTTTTCCGTTTTGGCATCAGCAATGCCGGTTATGGCATTCAGCCGGTATAATTTGGCTTTCTGCAGGTCTTGCTGAAACAACGGGTTGAGGAACACGGGCACGTCTGCCAGCAACACGTTATCGATGTTGCCCAGATTGGGCATCCCGGAGACGGCAGTTTCCAGTTCCTTCCTTTTCGCGGCCGGTAACTTGTCTGTTAATACCGCTTTAGACAACGCCGATTTCACGTCCAGCACACCTAATTTCGCCGCTGAAAATTCCACGCGCTTCAATCCGGCCTTTATTTCGGCCGGCGCGTCTTTCAGCTTTTCTTCCACATTATTTTTTAGCTTAAGGCTTGCCGCCTCGCTTAATTTACCGAATAAGGCCTTATGCTGTTTTTGGATAGCACCCGGCGTAAGGGTGGCCAGTTGTTCCAGTTGGAGAAGCTCTTGCTTGTTCATGATTGTTTTATTAATTTCTTTAAACTTATTTTTTTACCAAATCGCTCCGATTAAGCCGGCTATCCCACCAACGGCAAGTATGCCCCATCCAACCGGGTTTGACACTAATCCAAAGGCAACCAGTCCACCGCCTACAACCGCCCCTACACCCAAACCGGTTGCTGTTCCAGCCGCGATTCCAGCCCCTCTTCCGTACTCCGGTGTAACCCGCGACTCCACATAATCACCTGCGTAGTTTGCAACCATTGCCGTGCCTGTGAGGGCCACAGCGGGTCCCGAAGCCGTATTGGTAAGCACCATGGTACCCAGGCCGACACCCGCCGCATCGCCAACCAAGACACCATATTCGCCCTGTTCAAAATGAACAGCGGCCGAATAACCCGAGAGAACCACCATGCCGACACCTCCGCCCACCCTAACTGCGCCACTGCCGAAACTCATTAACCTTGAAGCACCCGTTGCACCAAAATACCCACCTCCCAAGTCGGCAGCACCAAGCAGGTATGCCGACCCGCCAACGAATTCCGTCGCTCCAGCCGTCATTCCGATTGTTCTTACGTAAGGATTTTCAATATCGCTAGAAACCACGATGGTAAGTATACCTGACACTTTTGCAAACTGGCCCATTAGTCCCCCGGCCAATTGAATCCTTGGGATTTCCCTCGACATCTGCACTGTCCCTTCGGGGTTCGGGTGCGCAGGGGTTCTCGAGGGTTCTAGGCCGTTCGAGGTGACAGGTGTCATTGACGTACCAGCCCGGATCGCCAAGGAATCGGAGGTCGGATGCCAGATATCGTCAAAATGAGCCTGGTTGAAGCGCGAACTCCTCCAATTCAAATCGGGATTGTACCGCGCATCATACGGTTGCCCCGTAACCGGATCTACCCCTGAAGAATAGCCCAACCTTCTGGCCGTGGCTTCCGCGACATCTTCCAAAACCGTATCTTCCATAATATATCCCGGTCGCCGTGCCGCATCGGCCAATCCGCCACCGGGCTCATTAGACCAAAGATTATAAGGACCCTGAAGGGGCTCTCCGGGCGTAAATTGTCTGGGAATACCAGCCCGTTGCCTAGCGATTTGGTTTACAGATCCCGCCGTGGGGCGTGCGCTTTCCTGTACGACTGTTCTTGCGGGTTCGGCTACATTTATCGGGGCCGTTCGCTCTTCCGGTTCCCCGGGTGCCGTTTCCGGTGCCGCAACTTCTGGTGTTGCGGGCGGTGGTGTCTCTTCCCTTTCAGCTTCAGGTGCTACAGTATCCGGAGCGGGCTCCGGCGATCTTTCCGCTGTAGGCCGAGCGGGCCTCGGGGATGAACGCCTGGTTGGCGCAGGCCTGCTGGGCGCTACCGGTTCTTCTTCAACAATGATCAGCGGTGTAGTTCGGGGTCGAATTCCATAACTGCCGTATTCGATGTTATAAATCGCCTCCAAATCAGTCCGTTCATATTGATTCGTGTCTACACTGGCGCCTATGATTTCGCCAAACTCATCCCGGATAACCCCTAATCTGACATCCGTTTGGAATACACCCGATAAACTAGGTTCGAGCACGGACCCTGAAAAAAATTCGGTGATGCCTCCATATTCGTTGGCTTCTTGACCCGTTGCCGACAGATTAACCCGCGCAAAAACCTGGCGTATAAGTTCGTTGTGGTCGGTACTCTGCAATCCGTTCGGGTCCACCACGTTTACGGGGTTATTATGCACGTAGAGATATAAGTTTTCCGAATCTTCGGGGCCGATAGGATCGGGATTAATCCAGCCGCCCATCCAGTGGGCATAATATCGGTAGCCGAAATAATACAGGCCGGTAACGTCGTCCCGTTCCTTGCCGGAGTAGCGGTACGCTTTCAAGTCGATGTCTCGCTTGTTTCTGCCGGCTATAAAGGACGTGCCACCGTAGGGGAAATATTCTTCATAGGTAATCACATCGCCGTTTTCATCCAGTTCCAATGCGGAAGAACCGAGATGGTTTGCCAGCTGGTAATGGATTTTCTTTTGGGTTACATCGTCGGTTTCCCGTGCCTGGGTGTCTTTTTCCCATGCATGCATGCGTGCAATGGTATGGTCACCAACGGCGATGGTTGACGTAAAGCGTTTCAGTATTTCTGTTCCGCCACGGACCATGCGTTTTATTTCACAACCATCGAGGTATATTTTCTCTGTAAGTTCAACCGTGCCGTTGGCCACATCAACCACGCGCTGGCTGATTTTGCGCACCCGCATACCGTCACCGCCATACACATAATATTCTTCGTCGTTAGGCTTGCCTTGGGCGGATCGGTCTATAATGACCGCTTTGGCTATGTTATTTCTATAATTCCATTCCAAGCTCCGCAAGTGGGGCATGTGTGTGCAGTTGCCAGCGGCGTCAAAGCGGCTCTCGGGATTGGAAACGGAAACGCCATTCAAATCGAGCAACGGCAGTGACCGGTTTGAACTGGCAGAAGTCCAGATTTGCCTGGTCCAGTTCTGGGATACCCCGGTATGTTTTATCGATTTAATATTACCGGCCTCGTCATAAGCGTACATGCGGGTATACCGTTCAACGGCCGCCCCGTTGTTGAGCGTAATATGCCGGGTTCCCTTCCCCCAATCGGCCGGAACGCCTGCTTGGCCGCTTCGGTCGGCGTAGTCGTTCTGCAACAATCCCTGGTGTACCCTGCCAGTAGCCGAAATGAGTTGGTACAAGGCGTCGTATTCAAATTCGGAATGGGCCGATACGTTCAGCCCCTCCATTACGCGCGGGCTTGCGGCCGCAGCCTGCTGGGCCTCATCCACCAAGTGGACGAGGTTGCCCATCGGGTCGTAGGTGTAATGGATATCCTGGTAGGTACGTGGCGTTGCGCCCGTTCTGCTGGCTCGTAACCGCTTCATCCGGAACGTTTCCGTATCGTAGGTATAGGCAATTCCCACATCGTTTCCAAGCAGCACCTGCTGCCTCATGCCTTTGGCATCGTAGCTGGCACTTTTGAGTATTTCCACGTTGCTCAGTACACCGTCTACGGTAGACAGGTGTATTTTCTGGAGCGTGCCGCCTTGATTAAACACATACCTTCTCGTCGTCTGATCGGGCAATTGCTGTTCAATTGGGCGGCCCAAGCCGTCGTACTCGTACCTGGAGGTAAACACATCGGTCGATAGGCCAACAGCCGCCGGATTTACCCAATCCGGCTCACTGGTAAACTGGCTGAGCAACCTGCGCTCGGTATGCAATGGCAGCATTCCGGGAGCCGCTAGCTTCAACTCCTGCACCCCCGCCTGGTCGTAGTGGATCACCAGGCACCCCCTAAGATTCTTCCGTTTTGCCTGGGCAACCGGGCTGTCTTCCCCGTAGACAAATCGCTCCGTGGTGTGGTTGAGACCCAGCGCACCGTCCACACGCACCTGCGTTACGCGATCCAGCGCATCGTAGCGGGTACGTTGGTGTACACCGCGGCCGTCCCAAAGGTGGATGGTTTGGTCGTTATTATTATGGAAACTCCACCGTTCACCGGCATCCATACTGCTTTCGTAAATCACACGCCCCAGCATGTCCCTCTTGTACACAAAAGCTTCTAATCCACGGGCATCCGTAATTTGTGTGGGGTTTCCCTTGATGTCAAATATGGTTTCAATCGCCCTCACCGTACCGTCGTTGTTGGTTGCTGTGCGTACGATGTCCCTGCCCAACGGATCGAATTGTATAGTGGCAGGTGTTTCCTTATGCGCGAGGCTTTTATCCAGTGCCATTCGCTCGGGCGTGCCTACGGGCTGTACTTCCTTGAACACTTTGTACATAGACCTTTCGATCGTGTCATTCTGATCGAAAGATTTCACTTCCCAAGGTGTAAACAACGTTTCTGAGAACGTGGCATCGGGGAAGTCGGTTCGGTACATCCTCCCTACCGCATCGTAATATTGATGTATGGATACGCCATAGCTTTCCAACAGGGTATCGTCTTCAAACACGTGCGTACCCGAGTGAAATGGCTCAAACTGCCGTACAGGCAGTTGTTTGTTGTTGTAAACCACATGGCCACCCACCAACCAGCGGTCTGTGGCGTGTGCCAACAGGGGTTCACCGCCCGCATCGGTATCAACGGTACCGTCCGGTTTCCGTTCAATCGCAGGCCCCGGTTCCACTTTTCGCTTATTTTGTATGATACGGCCAAAACCGTCCTGGTAATCCAAGTCGATTTGTATAATGGGTGTGAGGTTTACATTGCCTTTGCCGTCATGCAATAAGTTTTCATTTGTAAGGCGTATGCTCCGCAACGGAATGCTATGCAGATCGTAGTATAGGAATGTGGACGTGTTTTGCAAATACAATTCCGGATGGGCAATGATGTGGTCAAACGATTCATCACTGCGCGGGCTATAGTCACTAATCGCTGCATGGCCATACCGCTCGTCCGTCCCGTTGTAAAGAACCGTACCCTGGTAAGTTGCCACGACTGGAACACCTAATGCATCATACAAAACCTCAGATACATTATCGTTTGCATCGGTGAGGCGGCAGGGTTCAATGAGGTTGTAATCCATCGCCCCTTTGGTTTCATTCCCCAGCGGGTCTGTGGTTTCAACAATGGCCAAGAAATAGCTATCGTACTGATAGGTTGTGAAAATTCCCGGCTGTTTTTCTACTTTGTCAACAGAATAAAATCCGGATTGATCATTGAAATGGTTTATTGCCGTGCGTTGCCACCAGTACCCGTCTTTTTGAATGTAATTGCCTTCATCCGCCTGGGATAACATCGCAGGAGTCACTTTTCCACTGAATGCGTCGTCGATTAATCCATCATCAAAACAAGCGATTTCGTCGTGATGGGCCAGTGCCACGTCACCTGTTTGCCCAAGCGGCAAAACCGCCGTCTGTGCATCGTTCCAGAAGTAAGTCCTGCTCCACCCGATCTGCCGGGCCGTGGCACCCAAAACGGCAGCATCACCCCATTTCAATAGCTCGTGGGGGTTTCGTGCGATAGGATTCACTTCATAGCTTTTCGATTCGTATAGGATTCCCGTTCGATACGCGTCGGGGGTATTTATTTTCAGGAATTGACGGAGGTCTACGGTAATGTAGTCCTTTGCTTGCAGCTGGTGTATGCCGGGTGCAGTGTTTCTCCGTGCATAGGCAACGCTCATTTGCTTTGTCATATTCCCGAATTCGTCAACTTCCAATGACAGGTGATGGGTTACCTTGGGATCGTCGGGAGCGCGGTCGTACGTTATTTCCAGTACTTCGGTCCGGTAGGTATAGCAACTACCATGGTGCTTTGCGGCAGTCGGTTGGATGGTTCGAATCGCATAGTTCGTTTGGGTAACGGTATATGGATGCTCTTCCAATTCGCCGTCCGGCTTTACGCCGTATACTTCTTGCCGCATCAACTTACCAGCCAGGCTGCTGTACCCCTTGATGAAGTCATTTTCCGATTGTGCGCCATTGTGTTCAAAAAACGGCGGCGGCAACGACGGTTGGTTACCGTCTTTACGGTAGTATTGGTATGTTTTCCTCGCATCCCAGCCAAACAAGCCCGGGTGCAGCCATGTTTTGGTGCATGATGGCTGTGTGTAATCGGTATTATGGACGGATACATCGGTCTCCTGGGTCTCCACATCGTATTGTTCCACGCGGCCAAAACAAACGAAATGCCGTTCGTTGCCATTGTAATGTCCATCGTAATAATGGTAAGTGGTGGCTATCCGGCTATTGGCAATAGTATCGATGATGATCCGCTGATTCGCCACCGTAAAATGAGACGGGATTTTGGATATCCAGGGCTTACCCTTCCGTTGCGATTCGAGGTAATGTGCGCCTGAAAACCCGTAGTTGATCTGCGTAAGGCATCCCATGCCGTTGTCCAGCTGCATCATTAACCGCGGCTTTTCCCCACCGGTCAATTTAAGGTACTGCATGGCTGAACCAGCAGCATAGCATAACGAGTTTGACCAGACGAGGCACGGCGTACCATCGCCGAGCAAATCCAAAATCTGTGCACTGCTCAGCAAATCGATATAAGGTAACCCGGTTATCCGCCCCCCTTCAACAAAGCCATTCCCCGATGCGTTGTACCAATACCTGATCTCACCGCGTCCCAGGTAGATCAAGTCGGCAGTACCGCTACCATCCAGGTCGAAAAAACGTATTCTACTCGCGTCAAACCCGCTGTCAAAATCGATTACGGGCGCGTCTTCCATCAAAACCGACTTACCGAAGCGTCCATTGCCCAGGTTAGGGAAATATTCCGCCCGTCCGTTCTTAATCCGTACTTGATCCGGAAGGCCGTCGCCCGTCATGTCTGCCATGAAATAATCCAATGGCAGGTTATTTCCCAATGTAGGTGCATAGGCAGCCCCATTGGAAAGCGGTTTTGCAAATTCAAATGGCTTACCAAACCCTTCTTTCCCATCAAACGGATAGCAAGTGAGTTTATCTTCGGTTTCAACGATAAGGTCTGCAAATCCATCCGCATTTACATCCATGAACTTGGCGTTGCTCACCTGTGGAATATTCCTGAAGGGCGTAAAGCCTGTCCACGCTTCTTTGTGGGTATCATATTCGTAATAGCCTGCGGTTCTGCCCTGCAGGGTAAACAGATTCAGGTTACCGTCTTGGTCGAAGTCGCCCAGGGCGTAGGTTCCCATGCGTTGCGATGGTTTAGCGATGACGGTTTCTTGCTTATCAAAAAATCCATTGCCCCTATTCCGCTTGTAGTACCAATTGTTGGCCGTTTCGGTCAAAATGCCGGGCAGCCCCTCTCCAAACAGGTCAGCAAACCGCGTTTCCGTACCATTAAATCCCTGCGGCACGTTGCTATTGCTTTCCACCGCACACGGGCTGAACGATGTCTCCGGTTTGGGTGCTGTATAGGTGAATCGGAGGGGCGGAAGTGCTTTTTCCGTATATGTACCCTGCGTCAGGTCGCGCTTCACCCCCATGAATGCCAGTTGTTGTATGGTCGTGCCCAGCGGGCTTTCGTTGTAGTCTATCTCAAAAACACCGGTGAGGGAAGGCTTTGCGGATAATTCGGGAATGTTGTGATAACTCAATATACGCCTGCATAGCCGATATGTGCGGATTTCAAATCCGGGATGGTACATCGAAAAGGGATCGCGCCGGATTGCCCATTTCTGTGCAGGTGCGGTGGTCTCATAAGGCCGCGGGGCATATTCACCGTAATCAAATACCACCTCAAAAAGCCACTTGTTGGCCGGGGGGGCCGGCTTACCCGGCAGCAGCGGAATGGAGTTGCCATAAACAATCCGCTCGGGATATTTTTGGACGAAACCGGCTACACTTCCCTTTTTCACCCGATGGTATTCCGATGGCATTTGCGCATCGACGTTATCTGCATTTTCGCCCTTGTATTTGTACCACACGGCATTGCCGCGGTTATCGTACTGTTCTTCCAGCAGCCACCTAAAAACCTGTTCGTCTTTTTCGGGGTTGGTTATCCTTCCATACTGCACACCGTATACCGAAACGACACCATCACCCGCTACCGTACGCCAGTGTATGGCATGGTTATCTTTTTTGACCCATTTTTCAAACCGTGTAAACCCTTCCTCCACTGTTTGGCGATAGTCATAAATCCAGTATTCGGGTGTTTCTGCTGTTTTTTGTATCCATTCGGTGCCCGCCTGTATCAATGCCGGAACCAGTGAAGTGCCGCCACCGAAGGCATAGCTGTCTGTCCCATCGTATTTCGGAAGTCCTTTTTTGGTATCAATCGCGATGAAGGGAATACCCGAAAGCGACCAACCGATCCCGAATGCGGAATTCCGGGACGAGGAGCTATAAGCTAAGCCCAGGCTTGGGCCGAAATCAGCTCTTCCCGTGGGTAATGGAATCTCCACGCTTCCGGTTACCCCACCGTTCGCCGGGTTCACATCAAGTTGATGTTTCAGCTGGAGGTCCTGGATATTTATCTTTTTGAAATCCATAATCTATCATGGGTTTATTGCAAAGGCTAAATTGAGCATTGTCAGACGAGCAACCAATACCTAAATTGGTGTATTTTACTTACACACTGACCGTTACCGGGGAGGCTACCTTATTGCATGAGGGTATGCGTAGCGCACAAAAAAACCCGTCTCGTTTAAAACAAGACGGGTCCGCGGCAGATTTCATACTTCCAAGGGCAAGCAATACCGCTGGAGGAGGCAACAATGCGTCACTTAAACACCCGCTGCCCTCGCTGGGTGATTTCCCGCTTACGCATGTGTTCAAAATGGATGGACTTCCCCAAAAAGTCATCGTCTGCGTCGTTGTCCGCCAATGTAACCGCGTCGCAACCATCCAGATAAATACCGACCGGGCGGTAAAACGGCTCATAGTCAAACGTCCGTAACAGGCGGTTCTTTGCAAATACCAACCCCGAAACCGATCGTGCATACAAGATGGCGTGGTCGTAGTGCCTGAAAGTATTTTCCATGATCCGGATGTTCCGGTGAAAGGCCGGGAAATCCGACCGATCCGGCCGGATAGACGGCGTTATTGTGATGACGCCTTCTCCCCACCCCCACGGGCTGTCGATGATGTTGTTTCCAGACGTATAGCAGTTTTCGAATACGTTATTGGAGATCAGCACGTCGCGTACCCCGCCCGCTTCGTACCAAAGGTCGGTGTCGCCCTCAATAAGAATGGCTGCACCGGCGGTATTGAAGTAATTATGCTCGATCACCACTTTTCCAGCCGTGGTCACCAGTATCCCACGCGCCCGGTGCCGCTTCAGCACCCGGCAATTACGGATGAAGACATCAGGGTTACGATCGGCGTTTTCGAGTAGGTCGCCTGCCGATACCGCGCCCCGGTGGGGTCGGTCGAAGGTTACCCGGTACCCCACCACCTTTCCGGCATGCCACACGGTTTCCTGTCCGACCACCCGTATCGAATCCTTTGGCTGCATGGTTAACGTGTCGATTACCCATGCTATTTCCCCCTCGTCAAAACCAATGTAGCGTGCGTTCGGTTTCACCATGACCGACCGATCGTCGGTCACCGAATCGACGGGTGCATACATCCCGTGCACATTGGTAAAGTCATCGCCGGCACCGGTCATGGTCACGCCGTCCATCGCTATCGTCCCTTTGCAGCCGTTAAAATGCGTGGCATCAGCAATCACACTGAACACCCTTCCTTTCGCTTCATTGGCTATGATTTGCACGTTTTTAAGGAAGATGTCGGTGCTCCGATAACCGCTCACCCCACAACTCAATGTGTGATAGATGGTTACATCGGCTATCTCAACACGCTCACTATTGATTACCAGGATACCATCGGTAATATAAGCGCCATGGTAAAGTGCTACAAAGGTACCCACTTCGGGTTTAACCTTTGGCCTGAAATGGAACCGCACCAAATCGCCATCCAACTTGCTCACGGAGGCGCCGGGGAGATCGCCCAACGGGTTATCCCGCGTTTGGTAAACGATTTCCTTCCTATCTTTGTCGTAAAGGTTGTTGTAATTTTTGGTGATCGGACTCCGCCAGCCTTCCCCCAGGAAAAAAATCGAGTCGCCTACGATCTCATACGGATAGGCCCGGCTATCGATCGACATATCCACGTAGTCGTCTGCAATCGATACGATCTGTCCCTGCGAGATGAAGGGCCGATCCCAGTCGATACTGAACCCCTCCAGCCGGATATCGGTTGCGTGGTCGATCCGGAACGGCATCATCCGGCCGTGGAAGACAAAGGCGGTGCCCGCACCCGTTACCGTCACGTTTTTCATTCCGGTCAGATCGAATGCTACCGAGGGGGCAAACAAAGCTTCATCGCGGTGGTGGGGCCAAAAGTCATAACGCCCCGCCGGGAAGACCAAATGGACGGGGTGGTCGCGGTGCGTCCGTAACCATTTACGGATCAAGGGTTCCACATTCAATCGTGTATTGGGCATCAGGCCGCTATCCGCTACGCGAATTACGACCGGTGCCATTTCCGAAGCCACCGCGGTCTTCCCCAAGCCGAACATCAGGCCAGCGGTAATCAAGCAAAAAATACCCAAGCTTTTCATTCTTTTGTAAAGGTTATGGTATACCGGAGACCTGTGCGCTGGCCACTTGCCGCATCGATTCCCGCGGTATACAGTTCAACTTGTTTTCCCGTCCGATGGGCATTGCCATCCTCGCTATCTACCTGCCAATTGTAAAATGATGTGATATCAGGAAAGGTGAAATCCCGTTCGGTCCAGTTCTGCCGTTCCATATCAGTAGCAAAACTGATGAATGAACGCCCTGATGGCGCGTTGCCGATGCAAACGAAGCGGTCGAGATAGGTATTGTAGACCACATTCGCTATATTTACGTAAGGGATGACGATGGTCTCCTTGCCCCCTATACCCGGTTGATCCCATCTGCCCGCGTAGAATTTTTTCCACTTTCCGGGTGCCAACCGGTCGTTCAGCGCACAACGGGCCACCGAGATATCCTGTTGGGTGCGGTTGAGCGTAGTCAACGAATAGTATCCCCGTTTGTAATAGATGTATGCATAACCGTCGCCCGGCACGAAAAAGCTGATGTCGCCCACACCGTAATATTGGCTATTGGCGGGTGGTGGCGATGACTTATCCTGCGTCACGACATCGCCCTCGTAGGTCCAGGTGCTTCCTTGGTCATGCGATACAGCCAATCCCAGCCGGCGCTCTTTAGCTTCCGAATCCCATCCGTTCATGTAGTTGTATTCGCTATAAGCAATCGAGTAAAAAATACCGGTAGCCTCATCCACCCACAATCCCATCAGCCAATAGTAGCACCATTCGTTGCCCTCGGTCCGTAGGTATGGAAAGTTAGCAGCCATCCGGGGTTGGGGCAACTCCGAGAGGTCGCCCAGGCCACTGCCCTTATACAGTGCCCACCCGTTCCACCGATCGTCATCAGCGTTGTTCCAGGGTGTGCCCGCATTACCGAGCATGTACAAATCCCCTTGGTAACGAGCAATACCCGGCAGCTGGTCGAGCGTGTACGGCTGGGCAGCGGGCTGGCTCACCTGCCAGCCCACCCGCAATTCCTTTTCATGGTCAACAGCAGGGCTCTCCGTCGGCTTTCCGCACGAGAAAAGGCCTAACGCCAGCAGGAGCAGAACGTATCTATTCATATCCCCTCCGTGCTAAAAGGCGCCAAGCTCGGCTACCGACGTTACTGATCCTACCCCGTGTATCCCCGTAACGATAAATTTGAAATAACGGGCATCCACCGGTGCATCGAATGCCAAACGTATCCAGTTGCCTGCCGCCACTCCGTCGGGATTCGGAATATCGGTAAACGTTTTGGCCGGTTCCCAGCTTGTCCCGTCCGCCGATACTTCCACCGTCACGTCCCGGGGCTGCCCGTTCGTATACTCGTCCCAGAACGTTCGGTTCATAAACGAAACGCCGTGCAATGTCTGCGATGCTTTCATGTCAATGACGATGTGATGGGGCAATGGCAGTTCGCCACCCATCCATTTGCTCACCCAAAAGGTATAGAAATTGCCGTCGAGCACCGAATTGGCGTGCCCTTCGGCCCCTCCTTCCCACGGATCGTGGGAGGAGTACGACGCCACTTCCCAGCCCGAGCGATCGAGGTCTTCGTGGTACACCGGCGGCGCGGGGGCCACCGTCACCACGACATACAACGTATGGATATCTTCGGCATACCGGCCAACCTGCCCGGACACGTCAGCTATCCGGATGGGCAGCAGATAGGCCGCATCGTTTTCGAGGTGCTGCGGGTCGATCACCAACTTGCCCACTGCCGAATTGACCTTCCCGGCGGGAATGTCCAGTTCTGTGTCCAGGAGCGCCAATGCTTCCGATGGCAATAGCGGGTAGTCAGTCCGGTTTGCAGCGTTATAGGCCGCTACTGCCTCTTCGGCCACTTCGAAGCGTACCGTTATAGTACTGGCGGGCACGTCGAATCCGCCTACTGCCGCCCCGAAGGCCACCGTATCGGGTTCCGTGTCGCCCGTCGTGAAACCAACGGCGAGCGTACCCCTTGCCGCCTGTGGGATATAGAGCATTTGGTAGCTGTCCCTGTCTTCAATGGTTACTTGTTTATCGCACGCGGTCATTACCTGTGCAACGCAGGCCATTAGCATGATGGCCCATTTTGTGATATCTTTCATCTTGTTATCCTTCTCATTACGTAAATCAAAAGACTACCAACCCGGATTCTGTATCAGCACGCCGCCGCTTTTTTCGACCTCCAGCTGCGGAATGGGGAATAAATAGTGCTTGGTCCGATCAAATACACGGTTGCCCCATACCGGGTAGGTGATGTCACCGGCGGCCGATACGTTGATGCGACGTACGGCATGGTTATCCACCACTTCCGCGATCTGCCACCGTCTTACATCAAAAAAACGGTGGTTTTCCATGGCCAGTTCAATCTTGCGCTCATGCCGGATCCGGTCGCGCATGCTTTCCTTACTCAGCCCGGCCGGCAGATTGGGCAAACCTGCCCGTCTGCGCAATACATTCACGGCATCGTAAACGGCGTCATCGGGTGCACCCAGCCGCTCATTGCGGGCCTCCGCGTAGTTCAGGTACAGCTCGGAGAGGCGGAACAAAACGAACCGGCGCTCCGCCATGCCCGTTCCGGTATAGAGGTTATGGTCTTCCAGGGTATATTTCCGCCAAAAGTAGTTCACCCGGGGCTTGTCGGTCGAATAGTCCATTCCACCGGGTGCCACATTCACCGGGCGCCCCTTCCACATTGCGCCATGGTAGAGCACCGTTTGGTAGAACCGGTCGTCGCGGTTTTCAAACGGGCGCTGCGGATCGTAGCCTGAAGCCGGATTGATAGTCTGCGTTCCATCGGATGCGTACCCCAGCACGGGCAATTCGCCGGCTTTGGTTTCATAGGCATCCACAAAGTCCTGGAGGGGTCCTTCGCCGTACCATCCCCCCTGGCCCAGTGAGCTGGCCCAAAAATCCCAATAGCTGCCATTACCTTCAAAGGGGCCAAAACTAGACCAGAGCGTTTCGGGGTTGCGCATTTCCAAAAAAATGCGCTCATACGCCTTTCTTCCACCATTGTCGGTCAGCGAGAGGGCATATCCGTTCGCCTCGGCATCCTGGATGGCTTCCCATGCCGCGTCTTCGGCCCGTTCCCAGCGGGTCGCATCGCCCGCCGGATTGGAAAGCGGGCTCGCAAAATACAACAGCAAACGCGCCCGGATCGCCTCTACGGCAACCGAAGTTATGCGTCCGAAGTCCGAGTCGGGATGGCTTGGCGGCAAGAGGCCTTCCGTGGCGCGCAAATCGGCGTCGATCTGGTCCACGAGCTCAGGTAGGGGCTTACGTGGCAGGTACACGTTTTCACTACCTCCCGGCAACAACGGGTCGGTCAATACCGGTACCTCACCCCACATCGTATACAGCAAGAAATAATAGTATGCCCGTAATGCATACGCTTCCCCCAGCAGTCGTTGTTTACGCACGCTGGCCGACTGCCCCGAGACTTCTTCCGGAATCCGGTCGTAGTTTTTCAAGAAGATGTTGATCCGCCGGATCGACTGGTAATACGCCGGCCACGCCCAGAATAACGGAAAAGATACGGAGTTCCAGTTCCCGTTATTGAAATCCATCGTCGACAGCGCATGCCCCCACATCTGGGCAGATTCGTCGGTTGCCGAGCCCAAGTTGAAATAACTCGATCCGCTATTCGTGGTGCGATATACCAGTTGAGGCACTTCCCGGTACGCATTGTTTAAGAAGGCTTCGGCATTATTCAGATTGGAGAACACTTTTTCCTCGTCTATGATGTCGCTGGGCGACCGCTCCAAATAGTCCTGTTCACATCCGGCAAACAGCAGCACGCATAGCACCGATACGCCGGATAGGTATTGATATATTGTCTTCATCTTCGTTATAACCTAATGTTTAACCCAAAATTGAAAATCCGCTGGATGGGGTACGGCAAATTATCGGTACCACTTACCTCCGGATCGCGGTCTTTGACCCATAGCCGATCCCAGATCGCGAGGTTCTGGCCGTTAACAAACACGCGCATCGCGCTGATTCCCCTATGTTTAAGCCATTCGCTATGCAACGCATACCCAATTTCGGCATTACGCAGTTTGAGATAGTCGGTCTGGAAATTATAAAAGTCTGACATCAACGTGTTGTTTGATGAGTTTTTCGCCACCGGCACTTTAGCGTTTTCCTGATTTTCTTGCGTCCACCGTTGCAAGATGATCTGATCCAGCGGCTTCGGCACATAGCGGGCGGTGCCGCCTCCTGCACCGTTCAGCAATAACGAGAAATCAATGGATTTATAAGACCCGCCCAACGATATGCCGCCCATGTAACGCGGTACGTTTTGTACCAGGATGGGTACGCGGTCAAATGCGTCGATCACGCCATCGCTGTTCACATCCAGGTATTTGATGTCGCCGGGTATCAACTTATTGTCAAACTGTTGCCGGGCGCTGTTATCGATATCGTCTTGCGAAATGAAATAGCCGATAGATCGGTACCCCAGCGTGTAGCCGATTTCATAGCCCCGCAGGTCTTGGTAGGGGAATGCCGGATTAGGCTGGTCGTTTTCCACGACTCGGTTGCGGGCATAGGTAAATTGCAGGGTACCGAATAATCCGAAGTCAGACCAACGTTTGTTGAACCGCAGCTCGCCGTCTATTCCTTTATTCACCACCTCGCCGGCATTCAACGGTGCCAGCGTTGATATGCCCAGGTAGTCAGGTACAGTGCCCGGGGTTGTCAAGATATTCGAACGCCGCTCATGGAAGACATCAAACGTCAATTGCAGCATGTCTTGTTTCAACACCGAAAGCTCAAAGCCTACATTCGCCTTGCGGGCCTGCTCCCACGTTACGAACGGATTGCCCACGCGAGATTCGTTATACCCGGGCCTCCACGTTGGGCTCAATCCCAGCCCATAGCCACCGCCTGCCGCAAAATCACTGAGGTACAACCACCGCTGGCCGCCGATTTTATCGTTCCCCACCAAGCCGTACGAGCCCCTTATTTTTAGGAAATTCAGCCCGGGCGTCTCTTTCAGGAAGGCCTCATCGCTAGCCACCCATCCAACGGATACCGCGGGAAAAAAGCCATAACGTTCACCCTTCGGGAAGTTTTCGGAGCCGTTGTAAGAAAGGTTCGCTTCGAGGAAATATTTCGCATCGTAGCTGTACGTGGTACGGGCACTCACGCCTTGGTAGGCGTAGGGAAGCTCGTGGTTATAGATCCGCAGGGTCCGATTTCCCAACACTTGCGCCGCGAATTGATGGCGATCCCACCCTTGTTCGTACTGCAACCTGAAGTCGAGATAATTGGACCGTTCGATGTCGTTGTTCCCCGATGTCGCCAGCGTGGTCGCGATCCGCGTCTGTTGGTACATGGGCAATCCATCCATATCCAACCCGCGGTACCAATACGAATCAAATTCCTGGTTCCGCAATGTTCGGTTGAAGTTGTTGTTTTCGAAACTGAAAAACCCTTGGGCAGACAAACCATCCAGCAGGAAATCCAGGCTATGCTGGGCCGAAATCGTTCCATACATCACGTTGGTTGAGTTCTCATAGTAACCACTTTGCGTAACCAGCCCGTAAGGGTTGCGCCAGAATGGGATTTCGACATTGCTGGCCGCTCCTAGTGTCCCGTCGGGGTTAAAGATCGGCAGCGCAAAGGGTGGCATATTGTTAAGTAGGCTAAACACTTCCTGGAAACCCGAAGACGGGCCGAGGCGCCGTTCGAGGCGCCCGGCGAGGTCCACCTGCAACTGCAGTCCTTTCGTGGCCTGGATATCGATGTTCGAGCGGAAGTTATAGCGCGAGAAACCGTTCTTTTTCCCATAGTTTTCATAAAACAGATCATCGTGCTTCAACAAGGCGCCCTGCGAAATATGGCTGCCTGACACGAAATACCGCACGCGGTTGGTACTCCCTGAAATATTGAGGTTATACTGCCCCTGCCATGCATTTTTCTCCAGTATCTCGTCAAACCAATTGACTTCCGGGTATAGGAACAGATCCGAACCCGACCGTACGATTTCCAATGCCTCCTCGCTGAATCGAGGCTCGGAATTGTTATTCGTATCGTATTCATTAAAATACAATGCACTCTGGTAGGTACTAATCGGCTTGGGTAGTCGAACAACCTGTTGCAGTGCTTGCTGCGTGGTAAAATCGATGACCGGTTTCTGGCCATCGCGACCCCGTTTGGTGGTCACCACAATTACGCCGTTGGCACCTTGGATACCGTATAATGCCGAAGATGAAGCATCTTTCAGGATGGAAACCGATTCCACTTCGTTGGGATCGATTTGGCTGAAACTGCCTTGGCCCCGCGGTAACCCATCGATCACGATCAACGGTGCCGTATTCGAGCCATAGGTAGCAATACCCCTAATGTAGAGCGATGCTGCATCGTCGCCCGGTTGCCCGGACGACTGCACGCTGATCAAACCCGGCAGCCGGCCGGCCAACGCGTTGTTGAGGTTTGCAACGGGGCTCTGCCGAAGCTCTTTGGTCTGGATGGTGGCCATAGCCCCGGTTACCGATCGTTTGGCTTGCCTAAAGTTCATCCCCACAACCACCACCTCATCCAAGTCGCTCACGGCCGCTCGCATCGTCACCTGCATCGCTCCCGTAGCAGGCACTGCCCACGTTTCGGTATAATAACCGATGAGCGAAAAAGCCAGCGAGTCCGCGCCGTCGGGCAGTGCCAGCTGAAACTGGCCGTCCTCATCGGTTGTCGTGGCCACGGTCGGCGTTCCGGCTACTGACACAGTCACGCCCGAAAGCGGAAGGCGCTGATCATCAACGACGGTGCCGGTTGCCCGCCGTTCCTGCTGCCGTTCGGCAACGGGTGGCGCGGCGGCCACAACGACCACGCCATCGTCAAGGGTCCACACCAGTGGCAATCCAGCAAGCATGCTATCCATTGCTTCAGCAATCGGTTTATTTGTTACGTTTACCGTGACTTTTTGTAAGGCAATGTCACGGCCGTTCAAGAAGTAGGTAACGCCAGACTGCTGCTTCACCTGCTTCATCACTTCAGCCAGGGGCTTTTCCTTCGCCCGGATGGTAAGCAACTGGGCATAAGAAGCGGCATACACATGCACGGTAAATACACAGGTTAAAAGTAAGGCAAGTTTCATAACGAGTAGCCATCTTGTGGTTAAGGGCCAACACATGCCCTTAACACATAAAGAATAATTCATATGTTTGTAACGTTTGGTAAAAAAATAAGACTGTTTACGCCAAGCATTGCCGGGTGGTGCGCCAACACCATCCGGTTTTTTTCGGTACATTCAGAGCACCGAATCAGGTAAATATCCGTTATATCATAATCGTCGTCATTAAATAGTTATTAAATTGGTTATGGAATGACCGTCAGTACTTTCCGGTCGTTTACTGCTTCCTCGATGCGGAAATTAACCCCGCTGCGCTTGAGTAGGCTCAGCACCTGCGACAATGATTTATCCCTACCAATCTCTCCAAAAAAAGAGGTATTGGGTGGCGCTCCCTCGTAAACCACATCCACATCATACCACCGGCCCAACTGCTTGATGGCCTTGGTCAGCTCGGTATCATTAAAGATGAACATCCCCTGCCTCCAAGCGGTAAAATCCGTTACTGCTACATCGTTGATAGCCGTCTGCTTTGCGTTGACAATGCTCTGTTGGCCAGGTCTTAGCCGATGCGCTGAGCTGGAGTGATGATTGCTGACCGTTACAGACCCATTCACCAGCGTGGTCTCCACCTGCCCTTCTTCCGGGTACCCATAGATATTGAACGCGGTGCCCAATACGGTTACCGTTTGCCCTGCCGTATGTACCGAAAACGGTACGGCATCCGGTTCAACCTCAAAATAGCCTTCACCCACCAAGACGACGCTTCGCCGCTCATCCCCAAAACGCATGGGATATTTCAATGTCGATCCGGCGTTGAGCCACACGCGCGAACCATCGGAAAACGTCACTGCATACTGTCCGCCCGCTGGCGTCGACAACACCAAGGTATCCGCAGTTGTAGGCAAAGTCTCATCGGTTTCGCGCACAACCACGCTCCCGTTTTCGTAACGCACCCCTTTGTTGACCACGATACCGCCCTGCTTGCCGCTCAACGTTATGCGCTCGCCATTGGGCAACATGAGGTAGGCCTTATTTCTCCCAGGCAGCGCATCGCTTCCAAATTCGGATGCCAAGGCCGGGGCAGACGGTTGGTTGGGTCCACCGGCAAACCACCATAGGCCAATGGCCAGTGCCAGCATCGCCGCAGCCGCCGGAAAAAGCATCCGCCGAAGCTTCGGCCGGGCCATGCGCCTTCGGATTGTTGAAAAAGACCGGGCAAGCTCTTGCTTAACAGCCGGATCTTCCAAAAAATCGTCCGAAACCGGTTCAACCAGCGACTCGTGCGCCAGCTCGTCCCAGCGCATCCTATTGGACTCGTCTTCTAGGAGCACACGAAGCTCGGTAAGCTCATCCGCGGTCAACTCATGGGTTAGATACTTCCTGAAAAGGCGTGCTAATGCTCGTTCTTGTGCCAAAGGTTCTCCTGTCTTTTAAAGATAAGACACCTAACCCTGGGCCAACATCTGCTCGGTGAGAAAAAAAATTAAAAATAGGGCAATCCGGCGATCAGCATCAAACCGACCACCCCATCATATCGTAAGCGCTGTTCGATAAAGCGCAAAGCCTTAACCATGTGGTCGTTTATGGTGGATGTGGAAATCCCCAGTTCGCGGCTCACCTGTTCGTAGGTTTTGCCTTCGTGTTTGCATCGTATATAAACCATCCGTCGCTTGGGAGGAAGTGCGTTCACCGCATTATCATATAGCCGTTCCAGTTCTTTGGCAATCATCCCCTCCTCAATGTGCGAATACCCGTCGGGCGCCTCAGCAGCCAGTGATGAAACCACTTTCGCATCCAATACCACACGTCTTGAAAAATTAAGTGCCATGTGTTTGGTAATGGTAAAAAGATAGGCTGCAAACGACGATTCGACGTGGATTGATTTCCGCTTTTCCCAGATTTTAAAAAAAACATCCTGAAGGAGCTCTTGCGCCACATCACGATCCTTCACCAGTTTAATCAGGTTTCCATACAACCGGCCAGCATAGCGATCGTACAACGCAGCAAATGCCTGTTCGTTTCCATCACGAATCTGCTCCAGGAGGACGATATCGAGCTGCTTGGCATAATCCATTTCTTTGCACCTACTCAGTTTTCGTTGGTTTACGCAAAGCTAGCCAATTTCCGGTTAACCTAAGTTCGATTGCGTCAGAAAACTTGAATTCGCTGGCATTCGTGGGCGGGAGTGGCTATACATATCCTTAACTTTTTCATAAACTGATTGCTTGTTTCCTATTGGTTTAATGTCGTTTATATCACGAAATTATTAATTCAGTAAATAATACCATTATCAGGTTTATCACCTAATATCACGACTATGTTTTGCCGCCCGCTGCTGGTCCCGCGGCGACAGCACCCTTCCAGTTGAAGGAATTATTCTCCAAATAGCTAAAATCACGTACCTTGCCGGGAAGATTGAAAATAATTGTCCCCAAAAGCAGATGCCGGTTGTCTCGGGTATAAACAAAATTTAAAAACAAAAAATTCAGCAGCAATGAAAGAGTTTTTGATGTTGATCCGCGAAGACGCCAATTACGGCGAACTATCGGCGGAAGAAATGCAGGCCTGTATCGAGAAGCACTACCGATGGGTAGAAACGCTCCGGGAAAAGGGCCAATTCAAGGAAGCGCAGCCGTTGGAAGCCGGAGGTGCCCACATCCGAGGCAAGCAGCGGATTGTATCCGACGGCCCTTTCTTGGAAGGCAAGGAATGCGTCAGCGGTTATTACATCCTGCTGGCCGAATCGCTGGAAGAAGCCATCGAGATTGCCAAGGGAAACCCCGATCTGGATTGGGACCGCGCGGTGGAAGTCCGCGAAATCATGCCCATGGAAGATTGATCAACCATGGACACTAGCGGACAACTTGCGGCGCACTTTTTCCGTGAACACTCGGGCAGGATGGTAGCATCCCTTGCCCGGGTGTATGGCATGACGCACTTGGACACCATTCTCGATGCCGTGCAGGACACGTTCGAGACGGCCGTGACAAACTGGCGTTACCACGGCCCACCCGACCATCCGCGTGCATGGCTTTCGCAGGTCGCCCGCAACAAGCTCATCAATGCCCTGAAGCGCCAGGCGCGGCACAGTCATGCCACCGAAGCGGAAGCTCCATTGCTTGCCCTATCCACGACCGATCCGGACCCGGTGCTGGCAGACGAAGCGCCTACAGACGGCCAGATCCAACTGCTCGTGGCCTGCTGCCATCCGGTGCTGAGCGAGCGTGACCGCATCCTCATCACCTTACACATCCTTTGCGGCTTTGGGGTACCCGAGCTGGCCAATGCCCTTCAGCTAAACCAAGAGGCGGTAAAGAAGGCCTTGCAGCGCTGCAAGGCCCTCCTCCGGCAGAAGTCGCCCAAGTTGGGCCAATATTCGCTTGCCGCCGCAGCCCAGCAATTGCCCACCGTTTGCACCATCCTTTACCTCCTATTCAACGAAGGGTATAAAGCCACCCGCAACAGCAAAGGCATCGACTTCGACCTGTGCTATGAAGCCCTGCGCCTAGCGAAGCTGGTTCGTCCCGTGGCGACTCCCGAAGCCGAAGTGGATGCCTTACTCGCGTTGATGTTCTTCGGTGTTGCCCGCTTTCCCGCCCGCCTGGCAGCCTACGGCGATTGGATACCGTTGGAAGAACAGGACCGGTCGCTTTGGAACACGGCATTGATCGCCGAAGGATTCCATTACCTCGACCAGGCAAAGCGGAGCGGCTACGCAGGCCGGTATTACCTGGAAGCGCTGATCGCGTCGCTCCACTGCGCCGCACCCCATTTCGCGGCGACCGATTGGAAAACCATCCATGACCTATACCAGTTATTGGAAAACATCGAACCCGCCTCCACGCTTATCCGGCTAAACCGGCTCATCGCCCAAAGTTATGCCCAGGGGCCACTGCCAGTCATCACTGAACTGGCCACCTTTACCGTCGACGGAAGCCCCGGCGCCGCATTTCTCCTTGCCGCCACGAAAGGGCATGTTTACCAGCGTGCCGGGCATGCCGCGCAGGCCCGTGCAGCTTATGAAGAGGCCCTACACCTCGCCCAGAATCCGCTGGATAGCCAGCTTATCCGAAAGCGGATGGAAGCGACCATTTTGTGACCAAATAAGGGCAAAGGGCCTCCAAAAAATGACGATTTCATGGGGGAAAAAAAATCCCTACCTTTATGGGCGAAGGCACACCGTTATGACCAACCACACGCCATGTTGAGACCTATATTGTCCCTTATACTGTCCATGTCGTGCTTTACCGCATCGGCGCAGAAAACACAAAAGCTGCTTGTCGTTGAAAACAGAGAAAACGACTCGGGGCACCAATACCTGACGGCCTACACATTCAAAGACGGCCTATTCACGTCTAAGGATACGATTTTTGAAAATCCGCCGGGGCCTCCCTATATCTCCTTCCACTTGGGCAGTTCATCTTGGCATAAAAACCGGTATGTCATTGGCGGTAACGGGGCCGTCATTGACATCGAAAGCAGGGAACTTATCTGGGAGAATAGCGATCCGGAAGATCGATTCATCGAAGCCCTGGGCGATACCCTGGTGTATACCGGAATTTTATTTCCTCGATCTGGCCACGTTACAATATCATCGATCCGAAGCAGGGTCCATATGGTGCAGGTACAGCCGTTTATTCGTTACCTTTGGCAGCTTACATTACAGGTAAAGATACAGCACATCATTTTTACACAACCATGAAGACGAAAAGCAACCCTTCACTTTATGCACTATTGATTTGGAATGTCCTATTGACTGCTTATCTGGTGTATACCCACGTTTACACGGATAATACCACGGTAACCGAGCGGCTAGACATTGTCAGCAAAGACCAAATCCCGCTTTTAAGCCTCTCCAATGCTGACCTATTTCCGGACCCCATCATCGATGGCAAGACCCACAAACGTGCGGTATCGCCCAGCGGGATGGTTTTCTTCAATGAAGATGGCAATGAAGTGGGTGGTATGGCGTTTTCAACACGAGATTCCACTTCGTTAAACGCATTTGTGTTGGACTATTCCAATGCCGATGCCATCGGCATGCTTGTACATGAAGATAAAGGCAGCGGCTCCCACCGTGCAGCCATCCAAATCAACGATAAGGGCGAAACACCTGGCGCAGGCACCCATCGCATCTCGTTGCAAAACGAAAACGGCACCGCGGGTCTTTTCATCATGGATCGGAAAGGCCAGGTCGTCGTCGAGCTATCGGTAGACTCGTTGGGCAAACCGAAGCTGTTGCTGCCGCAGATAACACAATGATAAGTTAAGACGTTTCATTCAGCGATTTCTCTTGAAACGTTTTGAAGCGAGCTCTGGGAGTTTCTGATGCAGTTCCGCTAAACTGCTTCCGCCACTATCCGCTGCATGCACCACGGCGCCACAGCAGCTATGGTTGCTTACTAACAGGCACCACCAATTCTACCGCGATGACTTCGCCAATCCGCTTTTTCTCGAGGTGGTAGTCGGTTCTCTTCAATTCGAACCTGCCGCGGAATACCCCTTCATCGCCCGATCCGTCAAATGTAAATGGGATGGCAATCTCCCGGGTAACGTCCTTGATGGTCAGGTTTCCGTTGGCCACAAAACCATTTTCCGTAGGCGTAACCGTATGGGAGGCGAAGCGGATGGTGGGATATTTCTCCGCATCCAGGAAGTCCGCCGCCTTGGCATGCCGGTTTTTGAGGCCGAGGCCAGTGCTTATCGTGTTCACATCCACGGTGACATCGAATTTGGAATTTGCCAGGTCTAAGCGATTGAACTCGATGGTACCTTTCAGACCTTTCAATGTACCCGAAGCTCCCTTGGTGCTGAACTTAACCGCATAGTCGCCTTCTTTTACCTGCCACCCAACAAAATAGGCCGACGTAAATGCCGAAAGCAGCAATAAGCAGACCATGCCGGAATAAAGGATCTTCTTTTTCATCGTGTTGGCGTTATTTTGTGATTACAAACTTAGCTAAATTACCGATATAGGCCCTGCAACCAACCGGCAATTATTCGGCGCCTTGCTAAACATTACAGCCCCGGGGCAGTCACATTGCCCCGGGGCTGCGGTAGGCGCGGGATGCTTTATCTTCTCCGTCTTTTCATCAGCTGTTTACTTATCGCGTTTTTAATCGTATCGATCGTCGTATTTCTACGCATAAAAAAAAGGCGCCACATGACGTTAACGAATTAGCGATCGGCTCGAAATTTTTTACAACAGGTTTGACAGCGTTGTCATATCGCCGGAGGATAAAGCAGGGTTTATTGCGGAATTGACAAAATTGAATCCGGAAATCGAGGCGGTGTAAATTGATTACCCCCTTCTTTATCGGGGTGGTATTTTAGATTGCCTCGAATTTGGCGGAGAGTTGAGGTTTATTAAAACATTTTGTAAATTTGTGTAAATGCATTTGACAGAAAGGAACATTATTATGGATCGCATCGTATTAGAGGTTGATAGTGCGTTGGCCCGAGTTTGGAGAAACAGTACTCCTGCGCTCAAGGCAGAATATGAGCGTAAAATAGCTGATATACTCAGAGAATTGAAGGAAGCCGAATTTGATAAACTGTTGGACAAAGCCGGGAGAACAACAAAAAAAAACAGGTTAACCGAAACCAAACTAAACCAATTACTTAGTGAAGAGGATTAAGTTATTTGTATTTGATACCAACACACTAATCAGTTCGTTTCTATTGCCCAATTCTGTGGCTAGACATGCACTAAACCGCGCCCGGAGATTGGGGCATATAGTCTTGTCAAAAGCAACTGCCGACGAGTTTAAAGGTGTATTTGTTCGCCCAAAATTCGATCGGTATCTCCCACTCGCTGTTCGGCTAGAGATTATCGAGAGTTTCGATTCATTGGCAGTATACATTAACCCACACCATATTGTAACGGATTGCCGAGATCCGAAGGATAATAAATTTCTAGAAATCGCATTGAGTGCTAAAGCGAGTGCAATCATTACCGGAGATCAAGATTTACTCGTGCTCCATCCGTATAAAGACATTCCAATTATCAATGCCGCTGCGTTTCTGGAACAATAAATACCCTAAGTTGAAGAGCGCCTACATCGGGGAATTCAATATGTAGCATTATTGTAGTACGATTCGTCTATATAGACGATGACCAGTGTCTTATCCAATGAGATGTAAACATGATATCCGCTTATTAGCCGTATTGACAACTGGCTTGTTGATTGCCGGATGTGAAAAAAAAGATCTTGCACCGAACCCGGAAGAACATGAAGAATTTCTGAGGCTGGCCTACGCGGCCGATGAGGACGTTTTCCCGAGAGGTTTTTATAGCGAAGAAGACCAAACAAGCACTACGTATTATGTCAATACCATAAGCATAGCACCCCCACCCGATCGGGGAAATGAATGGATAGAATTGCATACCGATGATGAGCATCAAGCGCAAACATGGGTGGAATTGACTAGAACGAACTCCTCGGCGCAAACAGTTCAACAGGGGTCGTCACAAGCGGCTAAATACTTCGAATATCCGGCCTTGATGACCAACGGTCATATGATCCGTTTCCGGGTACATAGGTCCACCTACTTTGAGCCACTGCTGGACAAATTCAATGGGGATAAAACCATAGGCCGCTATAACGGCGTGATGGATATGGCATCGGTAGCCGAGCTGATACAGTACCTTTGGGTGAACTATAATATGAATTTGGGGGGATACCAGATCGGTGGTAATCGGGTTTTGGAAACCGAAGGCGCGGAAGAAGAGACGACCTATTCATACCGTATCAGATTGCTTTCCATCACTTACGGCGACTGGGGGCTCCATGACGTAATCTATGTAAACGACCACTATTTTAGCCTTTCGAAAGCGACGGGCATACTTCGGCACGACAAAACTGTGGAGGTCGCGAAAATCCGTGGACACTATAATGAAGGAGGATTGTAAATCAAAGCAATGGATCCGGCCAGGAACGTAACCCCAGGCAAATGACGTTTACGCCGTACATCAAGGCAAATCATGCAAAGAATCGGCTGAAATGCCATGGATAGGCCCGATATATTTTCTGGCAACAACCAGGTTGGAGAACTTGATATGATGAGAACCCCCCGGCGGTGTCGTATCATCGTAAAATTGGATCCAAAGGTAATTGATATTCAGTTGCTCCGTTGTCCTCCAACGAAACCCATCAAACGGCTGTCCTGCCTCATCGTTGAGCCAAGAGTCCATGTCCCAATACCCATTCGGAAAACCGGGGCCCCAATGCCCTACTTCGATGCCGTCTTGCCAGATCTTTAATTCGCCGTTATATGCCGTGGCCGGGTGGTTAAGTTTGATCATCAGCTCAACGCACATCCAGGTGTCCCAAATTAACTGCCTGGCCCGTGGGCTGCCGTTGACCATATCGTTTCCATAGCATTTGCCGCGGGCACCAGCCCGCATGTCTCCCCAATACAGGTAAGTGTCCATATTCGGTGCATTAACAGGCTCGTAGCCTATTGCAATACGCGTATCGCCCATTCCGCAGGTACCCGCAGCGGGCTTTGGGTATGGGAGGGCCGGCTGGTATCCTCCGATCCAGACCGACTCATGATGGATGTATCCTTTTGAACTCGAAGGATACTTTACATAGTACCGCACATAAATGACGCTGTCAAATCCCGGGTCGAATCTTTTGTAAAGATGCCCGCCGTCATTTTCACCTCCTTGATTTGTCATCACGAGAGCGACAACGCCCTTAGCCGGAACATCCACCGTATCAAGGCGCATTCCTTCGCCATTGAGCACATCGTTATACCTGGCTTGTATATTAGCCAAGCCATCACTGAATTTCTCTGTGAAAAGAACGTCGCGATCTTGTTCGATACCGATATCTCCGGGGTATTTCTCTGCGAGTGAACCGGCGGTGCTGCCAGTCGTAAGCATGCTTAAGGAACCAAAAACAGCAAGACCATTTAGGATTGCAAAGCAAATAATTGGCACCCATTTCTTAGTTTTCAAGACAACGTATTTTATTTCTTAGTAAAGTTACTAAGAAAAATAAATCCTTCATCTTGTTCTCGGTCGCTTTATTTTTCGGTTGACAGCTTTTCGACAAAGCTGTTTCCCAATGGCGACAGCTCGTAGCCTACACGGTGGCTTATGGTCAAGCCTAAGTTTTTCAGTTTCCGTATATTCAGCTTTAGCCATTCCTTTTCAAAGCCTGTAAGCTTTGCAATACCCAAGGCGTGTAAATTGGGGTTATCTTTGATTGCCAATAGAATTTTTCTCGTCCAATGCCCTTGTCTGCTGTGGTTGTCCAACCGTGCTAACTTCGTTTTTAAATCGGCAAAATGCTGTGCTGATAGGTCCGTTTGCGCGCTTAGTTTTATTCGTGGATCGGCGGAATGATAACGAACAGTTATTTTAAAAATCGTCGCGGTAGTGTTGTGTGTAAACGATTCTAGCAATTGTTGTTTATCTCTAAAACCTGCCTCCAAAGCGTCTTTGTCGGTGATTTCATTTTCGCTGACCGTTTTAACTTTACAGATTTCAACCAGGCCGACAGCTGTGTGTAAAAGGCTTCCGCTTTTTACAGAAGCCTTTTCCCACCTGCGGAACGCCAACGTGATTTTCCCCGATTGAATGCCTTGAAGATGTATCGCTTTAAATAGCATAATTACAAACGCCTTGTAGATGCGTTCAAACTTAACGATTTATCAAATCTATTCAACTCAAACTTATACAAAGTTAGGTCTAAATACAAACGGAAATAGCGTATCATAAAAAAGATTCGATTTCAGCAGCGCGTTGGGATTGTGGAGCCATTTTGTTTAACTTTGGGTAATATCGATAAATTAAACTGGCTATGTCGCACGAACTTCATCTTCATTATCTGCAACGTTGCGTCGAATTGGCAACACAGGCGCTAGAGGAGGGTAATGACCCGTTTGGCTCGTTGCTTTTATCCGCCGAAGGCGAGGTGTTGTTCGAAGACTATAACCATACGGCTACTGGCAATAAGATGCTGCATCCCGAATTAGCCATTGCAGTGTGGGCCGCTACAAACTTGAGTGAAGAAGAAAGGGCTACCGCTGTGGTATATACGTCGGGCGAGCATTGCGCCATGTGTGCCGCTGCACACGCTTGGGTAGGCTTAGGAAAGATTGTTTTTGCAAGTTCATCTGAGCAACTTGGCAAATGGATGGTCGAATTTCAAAGGGAACCTATACCAATCGCTCCCCTACGCATAAAGGATGTAGTCCCTGCCATAGAAACAGAAGGTCCCTTTCCAGAATTTTCCGACATGCTCCGCGAGCTGCATCGAAAGAACAACAAGTCGCGCTAGTAAAGAAAAAACCATAATTCCAACTACTGGAACGGCAACGCGAAGGCTGCGGCTTCGGTAAATTAACCATATATGACAGCACCAGATCATATCCATTACACAATATACCAACCGCCCGGAACGGCAATCAAGGCGGCCGTCCTCATCCTGCATGGCATGCAAGAACATAGCGGCCGGTATGAAAGCTTCGCTAATTATTTAAAAATGCATGGCTATGCCGTACTGACGTATGACCACATTGGGCACGGGCACACGGCCAAAGCAACCGCTGAATTGGGCTTTTTCCGTAGGGATGATCCCGGCGGACGCCTGATGGAGGATGCGGAACGGATGTTGCACTTCATGACGCAGTGTTTCGCCGGTGAAAAGCTGGTCTTGATGGGGCATTCCATGGGTTCGTTTATTGCCCGTCTCCTATTAAAGAAATTTCCGCAATATTTTGCTGGAGCAATTCTAATGGGAACAGGCGGACCAAATCCATTAGCCGCCCTTTTTCGTCCAGTATTAGCGATGGCTAATCTGATCGCACCGCGGCGCCGGAGCAAGCAACTCAATGAACTCTTTTTACAGATCAACAACAGAAAATTCAGGCATGAGACCCCGGTTGACGGAACGAATTGGCTAAGTGCTGACCTAGCCAATCGAAAAGCGTTCCTGCATGATGAGCTATGCGGGGTAAACTTTAGCAACAACGCGTTCTTTGGCCTCATCTCCATCAACGTGGAAGCGACCAAATCAAAGTGGGCTGAAAACCTTTCCAAAAACATGCCCTTGCTTTTTGTAAGCGGTGCAAACGATCCGATCGGAGACTTCGGAAAAGGCGTGGTAAAAACCGTGCAGGCGTTACGGAAATGCGGCTTTGAGCGGGTTGAGCTAAAATTGTACCCCGGCATGCGCCATGAGGTACTCAACGAGGGTGATCGGAAACTGGTTTTCGACGACATCGTCGCATGGCTGGATAAAACCGCAGTACGGTCTCCGCAACCAAAGGAATGAAATTCTCCTTGTTTTCCGGGATTGACCGAACGTGAATGGCTCACTACCTTTGTTTTTTATAGATTGAGGTCTTATGAATACAAAAGTAAAAGCAATTGCAATCGGTTTGGCTACTATTTTTGGTATCTGGTCATGTGCTAAAAAAGACGATGGCCCCTCCGGCAACAATGGTGGTGCGAATGGAGGTTTAACCGGAAAACTCATTTACTCGTTTGTTGGAAATGTATATCAGTTGGATTTACAGACCAACCGCCAAAGCACCTATTTCACATACAACACGTATGGTTTCAACAGCTGGGACATGAGCTGGGACGAACAATTCAGACTGGCCACTGAACGGGAAGCAGGTGTGTTTGATGTTGCTAAAGTGACGTTGATACGCAATGCCGATGGAACTATCGTGGATGAATTCGACTACGACTCCCCGTACGGCACAAACACCAAAATAGCGGCTCTTCTCTCACACGATAACACGAAAGTGATGTACCACCCAACATTTGACAATGGTATTGTCATCACCGATTTAGACGGCAACGTGTTAACCCATTTGGAAGGTGTAAATGTGGGAACGGATCCCGTGGCGTTTGGGATTAGCGACGAGGTATTGTGGCTCCCCGATAACAGTATTTTGTTTACGCTGGACGAAAGGTATATCGCGAAATCCGACCCGCCATACAACAGCCTGTCCTTGGTAAAAGAAATGCCATACACACAATGGGGGAACCTGAGAGTAAATAAGCAAGGCACACAGCTGGCCCTGATGGTGAGCAACCATATTTACGTGATGGACATAGACGGCGGCAATTTGAGGCAGGTAACGGAAAGCAGCGGTGGGGAAATCCATGCCGATTTCTCTCCCGACGGAAATCACTTATTGGTAGCTAAAAAAATCGGGCCTACATTTTTTTACTGGAATCTCGCCGTGATACCAAATGACGGCCAGCTCCATAACATGGACAGCGGAAAAGAGGTTATTATCATCCAGCCGGAAGGAGAAAACACCCTGCCAGCGGTTGACGGCGGCACATTCTGGATTGAATAGTCGATAGGTATATTTTAAAACCTACCGGGTACGCTCCTATTTATCCCGGCTCCGCTGAAACGCCAAGCCACAGTCAAGAATCCAGTTGATGGCGTCGACCGGAAGATCGGACTCGGGGTTGAGCCGCAGGATTCTCATCCGTTTCCGGCTTTCCTGTTCGAGCAATGGGTGGTCAATGTATTTACCATCGGCCATGCTCAAGTAAGGTTGGCCATCCCTCCGATCAATCCGCAGGTAACAGAACATCTTGCCCCGGAAATAGAAAAACGGCATGTTGTATTTCCAGTGTTCGGTAATCGCCGGGTCCCTGGATAGGATGATTTCCCGCATTGCCAATAACACCTCGCGGATGGCATCGGTTTGCCGATAATAGAATTCGTCAAGTACGTTCATCTCACAAAAGTAACAGCAATTTGATAAACTTCTAATTTGTTTAGTATTTTTGGAAAATCGCGGCGGGAATATGTCCCCTACTTTTGAAGATGACACAGAAAGATATCCAATTACTGGCTGAAGCCCATGGTTTGCAGCTCACCAACGAGATGACATTCAACGAAATGGGTATCGACTTCAAAGTCGGCTTTGCTACGGATAAAAACGGACAGCAGTGGATCCTTCGTATCCCCCGCCGGGGCGACTTGGGCGAGCAGATAGCAAAGGAAAAAAAGATATTGCAACTGGTTCGGAAGCACCTTCCGATACAGGTGCCGGATTGGCAAATTGCCACGCCACAGCTGGTCGCATACCCATTATTGAAGGAAAAGCCTGCGCTGACCTTCGACGCGATTACCTACGAAGTGACCTGGAATATCGACAAGGATAGCCCAAACTACGTACCTTCATTGGCCAATACATTGGTAGCATTACAGGACATTCCGGTGGAAGAAGTTGTAGGACGCGGCTTGCGGGTGATGGAACCACAGGATCTGAGACCAGAGATTTCAAGCCGTTTGCAGCTGGTGAAAGCGGAACTCGGTATAAGCAGGGCGTTGGAACTGCGCTATCGTAAATGGTTGGACAATGATGCGCTTTGGCCGGATTTCACGACTTTTATCCATGGTGACCTATATGCGGGCCACATATTGGCATCGGAAGATGGTGTTGTATCGGGCATGATCGATTGGTCAACAGCACATACGGGCGACCCCGCGTTGGATTTCTCCGGCCATGTCAGTGTTTTTGGCGAAGAAAGTCTCAAAGCCCTAATTTCCGAATTCGAAAAACGAGGTGGCCGGGTTTGGGATCGCCTTTTTGACCAGGCCGTAGAACGGGCCGCCGCAGCGCCTTTGGCGTATGGGTTCTTTGCCGTGGAGACACGAATCGACCAACACATCGCTGGGGCGAAAGCACAGTTAGGCGTCGGGTAAGAACAGTGACATGCGTCTGGTACCCGAACGCATGATTGATAATCACCCAAAATTTGCGAAATTAGCAGTCGTTTTCCATAGCTCATGAAGAAACCCATTATCGTCATCAAATTTGGCTCCGCGTCGATTACCACGGCAGACGGAGCGATAGACGAACAGATTATCGTAGAAATAGCGCGGCAGACGGCCAAACTAAAGGAACATTATAACATCGTGATCGTGTCATCCGGTGCTGTAGCAGCGGGAAAAGCCTACATCCCTCAATACAAGGGTACATTGCCGGAGCGGAAAGCAGCTGCAGCAATCGGCAACCCCTTACTGATTGGCATCTACGCCACGTATTTCAAACCGTATAAAACCGCCTTAGCACAAAGCCTCTGTGAACGACAGCATTTTGCCAACCGCGCCCAATTCGTTCAATTGAAAAACACCTACGAAACACTGTGGCGCAACAACATCATCCCTATTGCGAATGAAAACGATGTGGTCAGCAACAAAGAGCTGAAGTTTTCTGACAACGACGAGCTTGCCACACTAATTGCCGTAGGGTTCGGTGCCGAAAAAATCCTGTTCAGTACATCGGTGCCGGGTGTATTGGATACAGCCGGACAGCTCATCCGCGAAATCCCGGTAATCGACAAGCAAATACTGTCGTTAGCCAGGAAGGAGAAATCAACGGTGGGCTTGGGTGGCATGACCTCCAAACTGAATTTCGCCAGGATAGCCAACCAGTTGGGTATCGAAGCGGTCATTTTTGGCATGGATACTGAAAATGCCATCCTGAAGGCTGCAGCAGGTGAAATTGGTACCTGCTGCCGGGCAAAACCCAAGAAAATATCATCACGCCATAAGTGGATGGCGACCGGTAGCCTCATTTCCGGTAAAGTGGTCGTCGACAAAGGTGCACTGGAAGCATTGAAAAAACGCCGAAGCCTGCTAGCTGTCGGGGTCACGAGCGTGATCGGCGGGTTTATGACGGGCGAGGTTTTCCAAATAGCGGATGAAGAGGGATTGATACACGCAGTGGCTAAGTCAAAGATCGATTCAGCAGTGATTGAACATGCCAACAACAAAACGAATATAGAAATTGCGCATGCAGACGACATCGTCCTCTTATAACACAAACTCCACGGTTCAATCTGTGCTGAATTCCGAGCTAAACGACGTGGACTAATCGCAATCTGGAACCATACCCATCGTCAATCCGGTTGGGGACCACACGGGCACTAAACGCATGGTACAGCCGTCGCCGCCGCTGGGGTCCCCGCCCTCAACTTCGCGTGAGGTACGAAAGGCCAACTTTAGCGTCGACCCGGCCGGAAACACGTCCGTGCTTTCATTGAACAAAACATCGACATCTGCGAAAACGTACCGCTCACGGACATCACCGGAAAACGATATCGTTTGCGCCGCATTTTCAAACATCCCGGAAATGTCACCTTCAATAACCCGCAAAACCGCTCCTGGACTTTCCAAAAGGAAATTTCCGCCGTGGTCGCGGCCCCGTATTTTGAGGTTAATCTCACCTTCATCCCCGAAATTGGCCTGAAAAACAAGCGAAACAGAATCTGCCGTTTGCTCAATAGCGGAAACGGTTGCGTTTCCTTTCCAAGTATATCGCAACGAGCCGTCGATAAATAGTTCGCCCGTCGCATCGCCCAGATAGGGCGTGCCGCCAAATTGATCGCCAAAGCGGCTTTGGGCTGGTTGCGGTTTTTCGCTCTTACTACAACCCATAAACACAATAATAGCTAGTACTGCAGCAAAAGAGGCTAAAACATTTGTTGTCATAAATTATCTCCCGCTACAAATATAAACGCTGCACCTGTGGGCCACAATGCTGGAAAACCAGTATTTATTAGAACACCAACATCAAAATAGGCAAGTTTATCGCTCGGGTAGCATTAAACAAAATCCCGAAAATCCTTGACAGCCTTGATGTGTTCCTCTATGGCTTTAATTTTATTGAAATAGCTTTTTTTGTACATGAAATAGGAGATTATAATGGCCAGCACAATGGATATAATCAACCTGGGCAGGATGTCAATCAATTGCTGGAATTGGTAACCATCGATAAACAGGTAGAGGGAGACCATACCAAAGGGGATTAACGACAGGCCGACAAGCCGTTCTCTGGTGACCAATAAACGAAAGCGATCTATTTTAAGCGCGAAATCGGTGATGGAGTCTACCGCCAGATCGATCTGCTTTATCAACGCAATCTTATAAATCGCTGTACTAATTTTGGCGAGCAGGCTGAGCAGCAGGATGATATAGCCGGCCATGGCCGTAGCGGACGAAAGGGCTCTATCTGTCAGGAATAAAAGCGCGACAAGCAGGACGATGACGAACAAAAGACCAGTGTATTCGTTCTTGAGCAGCGTGGAAAGATAACCGTTTGATTTATCCAGGGAGGCGAACTCAGCATCATGCTCACCGGGATAAGCAATGGAAAACCGCGTTTGTCCCTTTTTGATACGCGTGGTAGGGTATCCGCCTGCATTATCCGAAGTAGCGGGTTTGGCATGCTGCCCGGTACCGTGATTGGCTTGTTCCGCATCCGGCGGGCCAGACGCTTGCCAAAGCTTTTTCATTTCATGGAGTTCCATTGTCTTTCCTTATACATTACTGAGCACAGCGGCTTGTTTCCTTAATTTTTCTTTTATACGGGCTAGTTTGGTACCTACATTGCTTTCGGAAATCCCCAGCATATCCGCTATTTCCCGATAAGGGTAGTCATCCAAGTAAAGCACAATCAATGCTTTCTCCATCGCAGGCAGCGATGCGATCAGCTCGTACATCAGTTCGTACTTTTCTTGTGCAACAACTGACGTCGCGGGATGTACATCCGGCAACTCAGCTACACTGGTCACGATGTTTTTTTTACTTTTCCGCTGAAAAGTAATCGCCGTGTTCAGCGCGATTCTATAAAGCCACGTACTGAATGTGGCAGCATGCCGGTACCTCGGATATGCGCTCCATGCCTGCAATACAATCTCTTGGAACAAATCCTGACGGCTGTCGGTATCGTGCTCATATACCCTGCACACTTTATAAATCAATCGCTCATTGGCCGATATTAAGCCGAGGAAGTCGTTGGTATATGATTCGGTATTTGCTGGCATTCCCTCTTGTTATATTCCTATTAGTCGCGAAAGCTAATGAAAAATCACACTTCGGAGCGAAATTTTCAAAAAGGCAATTTTCATCATTATTAGAAGCCATTGGATTGAGTAGACGTTGAAGTTTCGAAAAAAACTTCATGTACATTTGAAAAGCACAAGGTGCTTTACCAACCGGTTCGACCGGGATGGGAAATGGCTTAATCGTATCGCAGCACGCCATTCCGGTTGCTTCCGGCATGCTTGGTGGACTGCGGCAGAGGCAGAAGGATGATAAAATCCCTACCTTTGACGGCATAATGAACAATAATAAATGTAGATGTTTGATGCGGAGGCGTTAATTCAATTTGGTGGGCTACTGGTCATTCTCCTAGCAATTTATGCCCAGACCGGTATTTTTTTCTGTTTCTTTCTTCCGAGCGGAGCACCCCTTTTTATGGCGGGGGTATTAATTGCTAATGGCTCGTTTGACCATAGTCTTTTCACGCTATGCACCATGGGCACCCTGGCCGCCTTACTGGGCAACATCACTGGGTATGCCATCGGTTATAAGGCGGGTCCGCTTTTATACCGCAAGCCCGATTCCGGATTTTTCAAAAAGCAGCATCTAACGGCTGCCGAGAACTTCTACAACAAATACGGTGCTTGGGCGCTATCCATAGGTGTGTTTTTTCCGTTGATTCGCACGTTTGGACCCTTAGTTGCAGGTGCTATTCAACTGAAATTTAGCCGCGTTGTACTATTTACCTTTCTGGGTTCACTTGGCTGGATCCTTTCGTTTGCAACTGCCGGCTATCTGATAGGAAGTATGCCGTTTTTACGTCCTTACCTCAATTATGTTGTCGCTGGTATCATCATACTTGTCACCGTACCAGTGGTAACTAACATCATCCGGGGATTTAAAAGGAAGAAACATGGTTAACCGGATTCCAACGCACTGCCACGCGCGGATGCGATCGTAGATTGAAAGCCATCATTCGGCTTCAGGTTCTTGTGCTTATAAGTTGATTATCGCATCGTGATTTAATCGGCTTTCTTATTTTTGCAAATCAGCATTGAAATTAATGGAATTGCCTTTCCCATTATTAACAACTACAAGGTTACGACTGCGACAAATCGAATCCTCCGATATTGCGCATATATACCGAGGCCTCTCCGACCCGAAAGTAATAAAATATTACGGTGTGAGCTTCGACTCCCTACAAGCCACACAGGAACAGATGGAGTGGTTCCGGAACCTCGAACAAAATAAAACAGGCATCTGGTGGGCTATTTGTTCGCCGGATAACCGGATATTTTATGGTGCCGGAGGCTTTAACGGCATAAGCCGGGAACACCGAAAAGCTGAAATCGGATTTTGGCTGCTGCCTGACTTTTGGGGACAAGGCTTTATGCAGGAAGCATTCCCACTGATTTGCGGTTATGGATTTGAGCGCCTCGGCTTAAACCGAATTGAAGGGTTTGTTGACAGTGAAAACCTGAATTGCAAACGGGCCATCGAAAAGTTGGGATTTATACACGAAGGAACGATGCGGGAATGCGAGTTTAAAGAAGGCAGGTACCTAAACGTAGACATCTACTCGAAACTGAAAAAAAAATAACCCCAGCTCCTTTATGAAAAACGAGCCGGGGTATAAAACATCTCTTGTGGAGATGCCGCCCCAATGGGGTTAGGGGCTATCAACCTAAACCTGCTGTAAATATAGCGAAAGTAATTCGCTCGCCAAAACGATTTCTTAAAAAAACTCAGCTATTCACCTCCGCCATTTTAACTTGCCGGGCATCTTTTTACATCAATCTGCTAGCGTCATTTCGTCGACCAAATGGCCTGCACCAGCGAACTTGTCGATAACAAAGAGCACGTAACGTATATCGACCGCGATGGTACGCTGCAGCTCGTCATCGAAGATGACATCGCCGGCCATGGCTTCGATGTTGCCGTCAAATGCGATACCGATCAGTTCACCTTTGCCGTTCAGCACGGGCGAGCCGGAGTTACCACCCGTGATGTCATTGTCCGTCAGGAAATTGATGGGCAGGTTGCCTTCGCGGTCGGCATAGCGCCCGTAATCACGCTGTTCGTACAATTCCCTCAACCGATCGGGAAGGTCAAATTCCTCGTCGCCGGGTTGGTACTTGGCAATGGTGCCTTTCAGTGTCGTGAAATAATTGGCGCTGGCATCGTTGCTGGGATCGGGCGGCAACGGATTGATTTTGCCGTAGGTGAGACGCAGCGTGCTGTTTGCATCTGGATAATATTTCTTTTTCGGATTCCGTTTGCGCGTTCCCTCCACATACAGGCGGAAGGCCCGCTGGAAGCGCCCTTGAAGCTCTTGCTCCTCAGGCGACGTTTGCCGGTAGCGGTTGAGTAGCGCGGTCGACAGCTTATACAGCGGATCGTTCTGCAGGGCGAGCGTATCGGGCTGGGCTAGAAACCCATCAACCCGCTCGCGGCTTGCGAAGAGACTGGTTTGGAATGCTGCGTCGATGTATCCCGACAAATCGCCATGATGCTGTTGATAAAGCGAATCGATATACGGCGGAACGCCGCCCTCGGTCGCTTTTTCGGCATACAGGTTCAACAGTGCGGCCAGTACATCGCGCTCCAAGGGCAAGTATAGATCGCCATACGTGCCCTCTAGGTTAGCGTTAATCCGCTCGGCAACTTCTTTACGCTTGGCGTCATTCTGGGCGGCATAGTACGCCAGCGCATTGCCCAACGAATACGGCAACGCCGCGAAGGTACTGGATCGCAGCAGTCCAACCAGGTAATTGTCGTGCCGGGCTCCCAGATCGGTTTCCTTATAATAGTTGTTGATGTCGTTGATGACCGAACCGTACCGTTCGCGGTTACGCCGCTTGTGCGCCCACTTGTCGAACCGGGATTCTTCAGCCGCTTTGATACTGGCGGTGCGGTGCTGGGTGAGCGCGTCGATCATCCCCTGCCGGTTTTTCCAGTAATTGGCGACCTGCGAATACTTGGACGCGTAGTCGAGCTTGACTTTCGGGTCGGCGTCCATGTACTTCTTCATTTGGTCCATGCCGACCTTGGAGGCTTCCACCCAGGCCGGATAGGCAAAGTTCACGTTCTGTTCTACCCCACCCGACGGCATCCAACGGTTCGTACGGCCCGGATAACCCAGGATCATCGCGAAGTCATTTTCGGTATACCCGTTCAAGCTGACCGTGAGGTGGTGCTTCGGCTTCAGCGGCACATTGCCTGCCGAATACGGGGCCGGATTGCCGTCTTTATCCGCATATACCCGGAACAGGGAGAAGTCGCCGGTATGGCGGGGCCACTCCCAATTGTCCGTATCGCCCCCGAACTTGCCAATACTGTTCGGCGGTGTACCCACCAGCCGCACGTCGGGATAGTCCTGATATACGAAGTAATAGTATTCATTGCCCTCGTAAAACGAGCGGACGGAAACCGTGTATTTTCCACCTTCGTTGTTTTCCTGCTCGATTTTGGCAATCTCGCGATTGATGGCCTTTTCGCGCTCGGCTTCACTCACCGCATCATCCACAACGCCGAGTATCCGCTGGGTAACATCGTCCATGCGGACAAAAAAGCGCACAGAGAGTTCGTCGGGCTTGAGCTCCTGCTGCTTTGTAGCTGCCCAAAATCCATTGGTGAGATAGTTGTTCTCTGGCGAGGAAAGCGCTGCGATGGCGCCGTAGCCGCAATGGTGATTTGTCAACACCAAGCCCTGCCCCGAAACAATCTCAGCAGTGCATCCGCCACCGAACTGTACGATGGCGTCTTTGATGCTGGAATGGTTGATGCTGTAGATTTCTTCGGCAGTGAGCTGAAGACCCATCTTCTGCATATCGCGCTCGTTGAGGCGCTCCAAGTGCATAAGAAACCACATACCTTCGTCGGCAAACGCGCTGAATCTTACGGATACAACCAGTATTAATACAATGATTTTTTTCATCACAAATCGAATAGTGTTTTGCATATATGTTCGCTATGCTTCCGAAGGGCTCGGAAGTTCATGTGCGTGGGCAAAGCTACGGATACCCCGCCAATCATACAATAGCGCAGCCTCCGGATTTTCGGGGCAAAATTTAAATCCATACCTTTAACCAAACGAACGATGACACGATGACTAGATTACTTTGTACGTTGTTGGGGCTGTTGATAAGCTTAAACGCATTGCATGCCCAATTAAAATATGCCAACGATTTTATCGAAACCGGTGCTGAACAAACTGCACGCTACATTGATAAACTCAAGGGTAAGCGGGTTGCCTTGGTGGCCAACCAAACCAGTGTAATCGGCAGCACGCATCTACTGGATAGCCTATTAAAACGGGGCATAAGTGTGACCAAGGTTTTCGGCCCGGAGCATGGCTTCCGGGGGAATGCGAGTAATGGTACCGAGGTTTCAGACGAGGTCGATCCGGCCACGGGTGTGAAGATCATATCCCTTTACGGAAAAAAGAAAAAGCCAAGCAAAGAAGACCTAGCCGACGTGGATATCGTCGTCTTCGACATCCAGGACGTGGGCTGTAGATTCTATACCAACATCAATACGTTGAGGGACGTGATGGAGTCTTGCGCAAAATATGGCAAAGAACTGATGATTCTCGACCGACCAAATCCAAATGCCTATTTGATAGATGGCCCTATTTTGGATATGGACCTGAAATCCGGAATCGGACAGTTTCCCATACCGATAAGCCATGGCTTGACCGTAGCGGAATTTGCACAGATGGTAAATGGCGAAGGATGGCTCGAAAATAACCTAAAATGCAAACTTGATATCATAAAAAACGCCAACTACCATCATGGCTTGTTGTACAAGCTACCTGTAAACCCATCGCCGAACCTTAATACGGAAGCCAGCATCCTCCTCTATCCGTCTACATGCCTCTTTGAAGGTGTAGCGCTGAACCATGGTCGCGGTACGGATTATCCTTTTACGGTAATCGGCGGGCCGCTATTTAAAGGAATATACGACTTTTCTTTTACGCCCGTGTCCAAGCCGGGTATGGCCGAAGATCCCATTTACCAGAACCAAACCTGCTATGGCTTGGACTTACGTGATTATGACCTGGAAGAACTGGTTAAGTCCGGAAAAATAAACCTGGCGTGGATGATCGAACTGTATTCCAAATTTCCGGATAAAGCTAAATTTTTCGATCGGAGCATCCATAGGCAAATCGGCAACATAGATTACCTCGCCGGCGTTGCTGAGTTCAAGAAGCAAATCGCGTCTGGCAAATCGGAAGCGGAAATCCGCAAGACTTGGGAACCTGGCTTGGATGCCTATAAAAAGATGAGGAAGAAATATCTACTCTATGAATAGCATAGCCATTCCCACACGGACCGAAGATAAAAGTTATTCGGGCTGTCGTCCATAGGCACCATAAAAGGCGGCACCGATGAGCGCAGCCTTGCTATTCAATATCACTTTTATAGGTACGTTCTCCAACAATTCTTCCATATCAGCGTTTCGGACAAACTGCTGGCGGAACAGTGTTTTTCGCAACAACGGGTAAATCCGGGGCGGTATGCCACCACCGAGCAGGATGCCACCTGTGGCCTTGTGTTTAAGCGCCAAGCTTGCTGCTTCTCGCCCCATATAGCTCACAAACAACGCCATCGCCTCGATACAGGTGGCGTCTAATTCACGCATGGCCGCATGGCTGACCACGGCCGCTGGATTACTGTCATTCTTGAAATTTTCGGTTAGCCAAGCCGGCTCTTTATGCCCCTTTACATCGCGAAGAAAACGGTAAATACGGTAAATACCGGGACCCGAAACTACGTGTTCCCAACTCACGATACCGAGTTCGTCTTTCAGATGCGCATAAAGCTCCAAATCAAGCGCTGTTTGGGGTGCAAAATCACTGTGTCCACCCTCTGTGGCAAATGGCCGGTAAGCATGGCCATCCCAAAAAAGTCCGGCCTCACCCAGCCCCGTGCCCGGAGCCAAGATGGCCATGTTGCCTATGGAGCGTTCTCCACGGTCAAATATAGTGGCTACATCATCCTGAACCAGTCCCGCAAGTCCGTATGCAGTGGCCTCCAGGTCGTTGATAAGCACAACCTGGTCAATGCCAAAATGACGTTGCAATTGATGGCCGTCGAGCTCCCAAGCCAAGTTAGTCAACTTCACTTGGTTGTTCGAGACAGGACCAGCAACACCGATGGATAACACAGAAGGGGTCTCTTGATCGCCGTCGAGAAATTTTGCAACCATCTCCTCAAAGGTAGCCCCTCCCTTTGAAGGAACGGTAGCCTCCCGCAAAAGTACGGGTGCATCGTCTTGTACTTCAAATAAACCCAAACTGGTTTTGGTGCCACCAATGTCTGCTGCTAGGATATTTTCCCCATGAAAATCGGGTTTCCCACGTTGGGGTAAATGCAGTGAATAACTCATGGTTCCTCTTAATTAAGTGTGATAGCGATATCTTTACCCGTCTAATATACTTATTAATAACAATGATACCAACACAAACAATCCCGCCAATCGTCCGTTAGCTAGTTGTGAAACCATTCGAAAAACAGGTCGTATATACCGTCGGACATTCCAATCACAGTTTGGACGACTTTATGGCGATGCTGCAATCTTTTGCCATCAAAACCTTGGTTGATATACGAAGATTTCCGGGTTCGCGGAAATATCCACGGTTTAACCAGGAAAGTCTGGAACCTATACGACTCCCGCAAGGACCGTGGGCGATCGCGTCGTCTATTCAGACGATTAGTATAAAATCATAGAAAACTGTCATCATGGCTAAAAAGTTTAAAGTCGGCGACAAAGTACGCTGGAATTCGGAAGCCGGTCACGTATCAGACACCATCATCAAGGTGCACACCACGGATTTCGATTACAAAGGTTATACCCATCATGCTACCGACGCAGATCCACAGTATGAGATCAAAAGCGACAAATCGGATCATATCGCTGCGCACAAAGGCACTGCCCTGACCAAAAAATAAAAGTGGATGATCCCAAACTTTTAGCGAAATTAATGGTTTTTTCTTACGTTTATTGAAATCATTATAAAGGTAAAATAGCTAATGAAAAGACGATTGAGTTTCTTGTGATTTTCTGATTTTTAATTAAAAGTTTTGCTTACGGATATATTTCCCGTACGACTGCTATTTTTACGAACTACATATTCAAATCAGGAAATAATGGAGCTGGAAGAAGAGCATGGCGACACAAGAGAAAAGGGGGTGCAGAAGGCTTTGCGCCGAAGTGAAGAACGATTAGCGGAAAGCAACGATCTCCTAAGAGCTACCATCGACAGCTCGATGGACATGATCCAGGTGTTTAAGGCCGTGCGGAATAAACAGCACGAAATAGTAGATTTTATTTGGGTATTGAACAACAAGGCTGCAGAAACCGTATACGGTGATGTTATTGGGAAGAGCCTGTTGACCCTTAACCCCGGCGTAATAACAGAAGGTATCTTTGATGCATTCAAAGAAGTAGTGGAAACTGGAATTCCGCAACAATATGAAAAGCATTATTTACATGAACAATTTGACGGTTGGTTTCACCAATCCATCGTGAAGCTGCACGATGGTGTGACCACAACAACGGCCACCATCACCGAACGCAAAGAGGCGGAAGAAGAAGTCATCAGGCTAAAAGATGAAATAGCACAGCGGGCCACCGATAAATACTATTCGCTTTTTAATTCCATCGACGACAGTTTTCATATCATTGAACTTACTTTTGATGAGTGGGGCCGAGTTGCAGATTTTCGCTATCTCGAAACCAATCAGGCATTTCAACAACACTTCGGCCTAAAAAATGTATCGGGAAAGCTTGCAAGTGAGGCGACCCCCGGAGTAGAAGACGATTGGATGGACGCGTGTGCGAAAATAGTTCGGACAGGCGAGCCGTTGCGTATAGCGCATTACAATACACTTACCGACCGATGGTATTCTACGTATGGGTTTCGGATTTCAAGCAAAGGTAACCCACAGATTGCTGTACTTTCTACTGATATCACAGAGCGGAAACGCCACAAACAGCGCCAGACCTATCTGGTAAAACTCACCAACGCCCTTAGTCCGCTTGCTGACGCAGCAGAAATTGAAGGTATTGCTTGCCGGTTACTTGGTGAGGAACTTAAAGCAGGTAGGGTGTTTTATTCAGCAATCAACGAACCGGAAAATCAGGTGAAAATAACCCAGGATTACCGCAGCGAAAGTTTGCCCTCATTAGCCGGAACACATCCGCTGTCTACTTATTCTTGGGCAATACCGCTTTATTACGAAGGAAACCCCATCATCATTAACGATGTATACCATACGGATTTAATTCCGCCTGCCGACTTGCCGGCCATGGAAAAGAACCAGGTTATTTCATGTGGCGTCACCCCTATTATTAAAAATGGCGTTTTGGTCGGTACGCTTACGGCCTCCGAACCTACCCCCCGCAAATGGAGGGAATACGAAGTAGCGCTGCTTACGGAAACGGCAGAACGCATTTGGGATGCGACAGAAAGAGTTAAAGCTGAAAAACGATCAGCAAAAGAGCTGGAAGATTCTAAAAAACTGCAGGAAATCAGCAAGCACTTGATTGAAGCAGATGACGTTGACTCGTTGTACGATGCATTGTTGATGTCTGCTATTGAAATCATGGACGCAGATTGCGCAAGCATACAAGTGCTGCTACCTGAAAAAACGGAATTGTATCTGTTGGCGCACACGGGGTTCCATCCAAATTCAGCAGCACATTGGGAATACGTGGGGATAAACTCTTCGTCTACTTGTGGAAAAGCGCTGTCATCGGGCGAACGGGTTGTCGTAAGTGATATCGAGGACTCATTTGTAAAATCAGGCAAGGAGGACTTCAATGCTTATCGTCAATCTGGTATCTCCGCTATACAATCGACGCCGCTCATCAGCCGTACCGGAAATCGGGTCGGTATGATTTCAACGCATTGGAAACACGTACATACGCCTTCCGCCCGTCAGTTAAATTTGTTCGATGTGCTTGCACGGCAAGCGGCAGACCTCATCGAAAGAAGACAGACGGAAAATGCGTTGCTGGTCAACGAAGAGCGCATGCGTTTCTTGAAAGAAGCTTACCAGTCGGTAGTTGATGGAAAATCGCTCGCGGAGTCTCTCCATATACTATCGAAACTTGCAGTCAAGGAAACATCCGGTGAAGCAAGAACGGCCTTTTATGTCGCCAACGCTCAAGGGACCGAACTACATACCATCCGTGGTGCCGGTAATATGCCAGCCGAATATGCCGATGAAATAGACGGTTTTCTTATCGGCTTCGACTCACTTGCCTGCGGGCTGGCAGTCCCCACCGGCGAGCCGGTTATTACAACAGATGTGCGTGGAGAACCCCTATGGGAACCGTGGCTGTTCATTGCTGAAAAATATGATTATCGTGGCTGTTGGTCTTTCCCCATTAAAACAAAAGACAACCAAGCCATGGGCGCTTTTGCCATGTATTTCAGAGATCCACGCAAGGCAAGCTTTAAGGATATCGTACTGGCCGATATCGTGACGCAAAGTGCTGCCTTGATTATTTCCAACTATACCGATATCCAAGAGCGCGAACGTGCAGAACAGGCATTGCGTGAAAGTGAAGCCCAGTTAAGGCAGTCGTTGAAATTGCGCGATGAATTTATAGGCGTGGCTAGCCATGAGCTCAAAACGCCGGTGACCAGCATGAAAGCTTATGCAGAAATTGTACAGGAAAGACTGGATGAAATAGGCCTTAAAGATGACGTGGATTTACTTTCGAAACTCAATACGCAGGTAGATCGTCTCACCGCATTGATCAACAACTTATTGGATACAACCAAGATTTCGGAAGGTCAATTGCAATTGAGCCCCGAAGAACTTAACATCAATGAGCTTCTGCACGAACGGATTGGAGAAATTGAACGAACATGCAATCACCGGTTTAACGCGCAGCTACAGGACATACCAACGGTTATGGCCGACCCCGAGCGCATTGGGCAGGTGGTTACCAACCTGTTATCAAATGCCGTCAAATATTCACCAAAAGGCTCAACAATTTCGGTTGCCAGCACGCGGGGCCCTGATGGAATTGTTGTGAGCGTACGGGATAATGGGTATGGTATTCCCAAAGCCGACCTCAAAAAAGTATTCGATAAGTTTTTCAGGGTGACCGCCAACAACATGGATACGTTTCCGGGAATGGGGTTGGGCCTATATATAGCGGCACAAATCATTCAGAAACATCGGGGAACGATTTCTGCACAGAGCACCGTGGGCAATGGCTCTATTTTTTCATTTACATTACCTTACCACAACAATTAGTTTTTTTATGAAACGTATCGTATTGATAGAGGATGACGACGCAATCAGGGATATTTTTCAAATTGTTTTCACAGCGAATGACATTGAATTGGTCAGTTTTGAAAATGGCGATAAGATAGTCGATAATGATATCGATGCACCGGATTTGTTTATATTGGACAAGCAAATATCTGGCACAGATGGGCTTGAGGTGTGTCGCTTCATTAAAAACAGCCAAAAGTATAAAAATGTACCCGTCCTTATGCTTTCCGCCAATCCGGATATCATTAAACTAGCGCAAGAAGCCGGTGCCGATGGCGCTATTCCAAAACCATTCTCGCTACAGCCCATGCGGGAAACTGTATTGAGTTTTATTAAATAGGGTACGTTGGCGAATTGATCGTTGGATTACCGATTATTCGGATATTCCGCTATCCACCGAAACCGGGTATTTATTAAATGAAACGATTCCAGGTCACGCTGCTGTAGCTTAATCTCAACGGAATCATATCCCATCATACCATGCAGCTTGAGCAAGCTCGACGCCTGTTCAAACTGGAATGTGCCCTTTTCCCGCATAGTTCCCGCACTGATCACCAGCCTATGCGCTGTCGTATCCCAAGCCACCGGATAATAGGCAACTGAATCGTTCATGAACTTAACATGGATATGGTCAGGGAAATCGGTAATGAGCTGCCGCCAGCGGCTGCCATCTGTGGTGAGCGGCGCAAGGGTATCCCCATTGCGTATAAATTCGGTAACATCGTAAATCCCATACATGGGCGATCGCGCTCGCTGATCACCAGTGGTCTTCACCCGCTCGAAACAGACCACAGCATTTCCGATAACCACCAGACCGATAAAAAGTATCTTGATTACCAAGGAAGTATTTCGTATCCACCGCGTGCGTAAATATTGCCGCCGTGGGCGAGGTTGTGTTGGCTTGTTCAAAAGCAATACACGCGCCAACCGATTCGCATCGGGCAGCACAAGAAAAACGGCCATAACGAACAAGAGCGATGAATACAGCTTTACGGGGATATGGAACGTGAAGTTCATCACCGCGACGTTAAGCATCACGACCGCCGCCAACAATGCACCTAGGGTAGTCGTCTTACGGAAAAACAACAATATCCCCGCAGTCACCTCCGCAAAGCCTGTGAATGCACTGAATGCACGGGAGTAACCCACATAGGACCATGCCAATCCCATCGGCGTTTTGGCGCCAAAGGGTTCTGTTAATTCGAACAGGCTGGGCGATGGCATCTGCAAATGGAATACCTTGATCATGCCATAAAAAACGAGCACACTACCCAGGTAATACCTCACCAGCACCCGCAGCCAATGGAACAAGGTGGGATAGGATAGCTTATGCCGGTCTACGAAACTCCAAAGCAAAGTACCGAACAAGGCCAGCACCGCAATAGTCAATAGGAACACATAATCGTAGATCTTGTCGCCGCTGCCGCCATGAAAAAGTGTTATTGGTTCTGGCAAGCGAAGAATGTGGCTACCCACCCATGCGACAATGGCGTGCCAGGCCCTTGAATACCATTGTGCCATGACGTGGATACCAGGCCCCTTTTCAAACGGGAACGGCAAAATATACAGCAGGAAAAACACCGCGGCAAACCGAAACGCAACGCGATGCCCGAGTGGCCAATGTGCTCGAAACTCCCGCTCATTCATGGTTTATCGTCTTCCGTAAGTATTACGCCGTACGTCTATTTGTCGGTTTTCAACTTCAGATCGACCGTCTTCGACCCGGTCAGCGGCTTAACGCCCATGCCCGGTGAGTTGGTATATTGTGCATGGATGCGCAACACGGTTTCTTTATCACCTGCTGTTACATCTTTTGCAACAACGGCACCGGTTGCCGGCAGCGACTTGCGTTTGGCCGCTTCGTCATCGGCCAATGACATAATCCAACGTACGATTTGACGTGCCTCCGCCTCTTTCATATCGGGGTGAGCAGCCATGGCTACCTCGCCCCACACACCGCTCCCACCCTGCATAATCTTTTCGGTCAGGTAGGAAGGGGCGTCTTTCTGGTTTCGATAACGCGATGCAACTTGCATATAAGAGGGGCCGACACTAGGCTCGTCTATTTTATGGCACGATTGGCAGTCGGAGGCCATCATCAAACTACGCCCCAATACAATCTCCGAAACCTGCTGATGTCCCAAAGACGCACCAGCCATATCCGCACCGGAGATATAGTCGATTGCCACGACCAGGTTGGCCGTATCGATTGCACGACCGTGGTCGTCCACACTAACCGTGTAGCCGATATGTTCGCCCGGCGTATAAAATCCGGTCGTGTTGGTAAGCACAATATCCACCAGCGGGTTGTCGTTGCCAGCGTAAACCGACACCGGATTGCTCTCCGCTTGCCCTTTGCCATCAGAAACCGTGACACTGATGCTGTACTCTCCACGGTTCTCCAAGGTATAGCTAAGCGTAGGTTCATTTGTTTCGTGGGTAATATCGCCGATTTTCCACGTATAGGTCAGCTGGTCGTTTTCATTATCACTAGCGGTAACCGTAGCGTTTACGGTGAAAGGCGTGGCACCATTGGTTTTCTCCACTTCGATATCACCTACCTGTGGCGGAAGATTACCCGCGATATAATCAATGCGCGAAATACCTGCGTCATCGTTCTTGGCAAACCATCCCCGCCCGTATTCCAACACATAAATTCTGCCGTCTTTCCCGACTTCCATATCAATGGGATTGGCAAAAGAGGCATCTTCCACAAACGGCTCCATTTTGTCGAAATCACCATTCGGCAACAGTGTAACTGCCTTAACCCATCCGCGAATCCAATCGTAAATAATCAGTTTCCCATCGTAATAGTCTGGATAACGGGTCTCCTTAGGGAACATGTCGGTATAATATACCGGACCAGCCATGGCATTGCGCCCGCCGGTGCCCACCTGTGGGAATTGAGGCGATGCCGCATACGGATACCAGATAAATGCGGGTTGTGCCGGCGGCAGCACCTGCAAGCCGGTATTATTAGGTGAACTGTTTTCAGGATTTGCCGCATCAAATGGTTCACCATATTCGCCCGTATCATAATTAAACGGCCGATACGCATAGTTATCGCCCACAAATAATGGCCACCCGAAGAATCCGGCCTTACGAGCCTGGTTTACCTCGTCGTATCCCCGCGGCCCACGTGTAGCCAAACTATCGTTGGCCGCATCGGGGCCTACTTCACCCCAATAGAGGAATCCTGTTTTCTGGTCGATTGAAATGCGGTACGGATTACGATTGCCCATCACATATATCTCGGGCCGGGCTTTCGCCGTCCCTTCGGCGAATAGGTTACCATCGGGTATCTCATAAGTGCCATCGGCCTGCACGTCGATGCGGAGAATCTTACCCCGTAGGTCGTTGGTATTGCCGGCCGACCGGCGTGCATCATATTGCTCGTAGCCGGGGCGGCCATCCAACGGTGCAAAACCGCGGTTCTTATATTTTGAAGGGTCCGGTTGATCGAACGGCGTTGAATTGTCACCAGTAGACAAATAGAGCAATCCATCACCACCGAACGCAATCGACCCGCCCGTATGGCAGCAAATCTGACGTTGTGAGTAGAACTGAAGGATGATCTGCTCCGATGCCATATCGAGCTTGCCATCGTCGTAAACAAATCGCGATAAGCGGTTTACCGACGTATCGACAGGGCTATAAAAAGCGTAAAGATATTTGTTCGTTTCGTAGTCAGGATCCAACGCGAGTCCCATGAAACCTTCTTCGGCATTGACATTTGGCACACCCGATTGATGATACACATCTAGGAAACCGACCTGTTTTACCGTTTGGCTCTCTTGCTCGAAGAGCATCAGCTCGCCCCGTCGTTGGGCCACAAGGATATCGTAGCTCGGCAAAATTGCCATCTCCGTCGGCTCGAAAAGTCCGCCAGTATGCAGTTGCTTCTTCACGAAACGTTGTGGATTGGGTGGAAGCTGCGTTTTGACCTTGTTATAATTGAGCTTCAAATTTTTACCAACAGCATATTTGATGCCCCCCAATATCATCTTGAGGTGCAGCGAATCACTGAAAGACGCTTCGGAGTGCCCCAGGGCTGTATAGAACGAACGCCCGCCATCATACTCATGGTACCACACCATCGGATGGTCGTCGCCATTGTCGCCCCCTTTGTAGCTATCTTCGTCAATCGTAACCAACACGTTGGTTTCCGAACTGAGATTTTTGAAGTTATACCATTCGTCATCGTAGCGGAAAGTGCTCGGAAGGCCTTCGGTAGCCGGATGAAGCGAATCGACCACATGAAACGCAGCTTCCTGCGGATGTGGATGGCCTTTGAAATAACCGCCCACCAACCGGCCAAACCAGCCCCAGTCATACTCGGTGTCTGATGCGGCGTGGATACCTACAAAACCACCACCAGCTTGAATATACCGTTCAAAGGCAGCCTCCTGGTAATGGTTAAGGACATCGCCCGTAGTGCTTAGGAAGATAACTGCCGAATAGTTTTTCAAGCTGTCATCATTGAACCATTCCGCATTGGTGGTCGTATCAATAGCATACCCGTTTTCGCCAGCAAGCTTAATCAAAGCAGCATTCCCCGCGGGGATAGATTCATGATAAAAAGCCGCTGTTTTGCTAAATACCAATAAACGCGGTGGCCCACTCCGCTTATTGCAGGAATAGCTGGCAATTAATAAGATAACCGATAAAAAAAACAATAAAGATTTCGTTGTACCTTGGTGACTGATTCTTTCCATATTTGGGTCCATTACATATAGGATTGCAAAAATGGCAAATTTTACCATATTTTCGTGATAAATATTAAATTGATTTAGTAAGTTTCCCAATACAAAAGCGCAGCATATGCCAATAAGCATGAATTCCCAATTGTTTACAGATTTTGACGGTTATTTCACCGCCGAGGAAAAAAAACCGTGAATGGAGGGTAAGTTGGAAGAAAACCAAGATTTGGCGTTGGTTATGGCCTGGCCTGACCAAACCGCCCGTGGCGATGAACGGTGGATGGCTATACTTAAACAACTTGGTGTCGTAAAAAACCTGAACTTCAAAGTGGGCCATGCCGCTATCGTATTGGTACACCGGCAGACGGGCGCGTTGGCTTATTTTGATTTTGGTAGGTACATCACACCGCGTGGGTATGGACGCGCGCGCTCCGTTGAATCTGACCCTCGCCTTGCATTAGAGACCCGTGCACAGATCGATAGCGGGCATATTACCAATCTAAACGCTATCTTGGATGAACTATCCCAAATAGAAGATGCTACCCATGGCGGTGGAAGATTATTTTTTGCTATTGCCCAGGGCCTTTCCTATACCGCAGCACACCGGTTTGCCAACCAACTCGTGGAACAGGGCCCTATAAAATATGGAGCCATCGCTACTGGAAATAACAGTTGTTCGCGTTATGTAGCGCAAGTGCTATTGGCAGGGTTGGGAAACCAGCATCCTGCACGGCGGCGGATTGCCCTGCCGGAAAGCATCAAGCCCAGCCCGATGAGCAACGTGGTGAACGCCTCGCCCGACAGGACGGTATATTGCTACCACGAAGGAAAGCTGGAGGCCCAACAGATGAACCGCTGGCGTTCGCTTGGCTTCCAAATCGACCAATTGCTGCACAACCTTTCAACCGCCAAATCCAAGGACCTTCCCTGCGACCGTGAACCAGGCAGTATAGCCGAACCACAACGGCCGAAAACAGTTCCCGCAACTGCGCAATGGCTGGGTGGCATTGGAGAAGGAGCTTGGTTTATCCTAGACCGCGATATGGATAGCGATGCGCTCGTGGTCACCAAATACGCGGCAAACGGCCACCAAGAATACAGGGTAGCATGCACCAGCAACCACCCTATAAATCCGGACATGCCTCACCAATTCACCTACCACTGCCACCACAAACACCATGTAATAAGACAGTACGGCAAGGAAATTGTACTAGAAACCACGGACAAGCCAAATAAGCAGGCGAAGACAGCATAACAACAGTTAAGGAAACACACAAACAATATGGAGTTAACTATTTTAAAATCAAAAATTCACACGGTTAAAGTAACAGAAGCAAATGTAGCATACAACGGATCTATAACCGTGGATGCCGATTTGTTGGACGCAGCTCAAATAAAGAAATACGAACAAGTGTATGTCAACAACGCCATAAACGGCAGCCGTATCATGACTTACGTACTTCCCGGCAAACGTGGTAGCGGTGAAGTATGCATGAACGGCGGTGCCGCGCTACATGCGAAAGTAGGCGACACGGTCCATATCCTTAGCTTCTTCAAGGTTACCGAAGAAGAGGCCGACCGTTATCAACCGGTATTGGTGTTTACCAAAGACAACAACCAGATCGATAAGGTAGATAAATACAACTATTAATAGTAATCGTCATGAGAAGAGGGTGTCTCGATGGTTTCTTCTGAGACCCCTCCCTTCTTGCTCCGAAACAGCCTGCCGCCGCGACAACCTATCCGCTCTTCTCTTCCCGCAATTGCCATCGGAAGGGCGGGCGTCATTTCACACCATTATAATTTGCATATCAACGCTTCTTTAGCTACGTTTGTTTAGCTTAGATGACCAAGTATTCTATTCGCTAGGGAAACCGGAAGTGTGGGTGTGAAGATGGCCGCGGGAGGTGATCCTGTTCGTTGAAATTGGTCATAAAAACGCGTACCGTTCAGGACAGTACAGGATGATGTTTCCCCACAAAAAAAGTAGCATTGTAATCTCCAATTAGCGACTGTATGATGTTATTCGACCCAATTGTAACACGTAAGCAATAGCGATTTGGATTAATGAAAACGTCAATAAACGTATTAATTCAGTGAACATTCAACATAGCATAAGCGGCCACTTAAGATCGCTGGTTTTCGCGGGCATGTTGGTTACGGTCTCCTGTACCTTCCAATGCAGCGCCCCCACCCCCACCCCACTGACACTCCATCATGGGGACCACATTATCCTAGTGGGTAATAACCTCGGATCGCGGATGATGAACTATGGGCATTTCGAAACTGAGATGCACCTGCGGTACCCCGACAGCCTCCTATATATCCGCAACATGTGCGATGCCGGTAATACGCCTGGCTTCCGGCCGCATTCGGGTCGCCCCTCCCCTTGGGCATTCCCCGGTGCCGACACACTGCAATCTGATGTAGACTTGCTGAATGACCCCGATATGCAGGGGCACTGGGAAATGCCGGATGAGTGGCTGACCCGACACAAGGCAGATATCATTATCGGGTTTTTCGGTTATGTCGAGTCCTTCCGCGGTGAGGAAGGACTGAAACGCTACCGCGAAGAGCTCGACGCTTTCATCAAATACACGCTGCAACAGCATTATAATGGCTCCACGCCCCCCCAACTGGCCATCGTATCGCCCATTGCCTTTGAAGATCGTTCGGGAGACCACGACCTACCGGATGGCACCGCGGAAAACAAGCGCCTGGCGATGTATACCGAAGCCATGGCTGAAGTGGCCCGAGACAATGGCGTCCTTTTCGTGGATATGTACCGGCCCTTCAGCAAACTGTTTCGCCGCAACGGCGACCCGCTGACCATCGATGGCTCGCAGCTCAACGATGCCGGATACCGCGAATTTTCCGCACGGTTGGCCGATGCAGTGTTCGGCCGGATAAAGGAAACCGACGCTACCCACCGCCAACTGGTCCACGGGGCGGTGATGGAAAAGAATTGGCTCTGGTTTCAGGATTTCAAGCACCCCAACGGCGTGCAGGCATTCGGGCGCCGCTACGACCCCTTCGGTCCGGACAACTACCCGGCCGAATTTGCTAAGATTCGCGAGATGACGGCCATCCGCGACCAAGCCATCTGGAAAGCGGTACAGGGGGTGCGGATGAACCTCGACAGTGCCGATGCGACTACGACCCCGCTGCCCAAGGTAGAAACCAACTACCTGCCGCGCAATACCGATGCGCCGCTGCCTAAATACCTGTACGGCGCGGAAGCCCTCGACAAATTCCACATGGCACCGGGCTATGAAATAGACTTGTTTGCCTCCGAACAGGAATTCCCCGACCTACAGAAGCCGGTACAGCTCACATTCGACAACAAGGGCCGCCTGTGGGTAGCCACCATGCCCTCCTACCCACATTGGAAACCGGGCGACCCCAAACCGCACGACAAGCTGCTGATACTGGAGGATACTGACAATGACGGAAAGGCCGACAAGCAGACCATCTTTGCTGATGGCCTACACCTGCCCATGGGATTCGAGCTTGCCGCAGAGGGTGTTTATGTATCTCAAGGAACCAATATGGTCCTTCTTTCGGATACCGATGGCGACGATAGGGCAGACAAGCAAGAAATCCTGCTGAGTGGCTTCGACGACCACGACACCCACCACGCACACCATGCCTATACGAGCGACCCCTCGGGCGCCATTTACATGGGCCAAGGGGTGTTCCTACTGAGCGATATCGAAACATCTTACGGGCAGGTGCGCGGCACCAACGGCGGCTTTTTCCGTTATAACCCCGCCCGCCATAAACTGGAATATACCGCCCAGCTTTCCATCCCCAACCCATGGGGCATCGCCTTCGATGAATGGGGACAGAATTTCTATGCAGAAACGTCGGGGCCCGATGTGACCTGGATGATGCCAGGGTCGCTGAAACCAATCTATGGGAAAGCAAACCCGAAGGCAAGGAATCTGATTGAGAACGCCCACCGCGTACGGCCCACATCGGGCCTGGAGTTCATATCGAGCCGCCACTTCCCCGATGATGTGCAAGGCGATATGCTCATCAACAACACCATCGGCTTCCTGGGCATGAAACAGCACGCCATGGCCGAAGACGGCACGGGTTACCGTAGCCACCACCGGCAGGACCTGATGCGGTCTGACGACCCGAACTTCCGGCCCGTCGATATGGAATTTGCACCAGATGGCTCCCTATATGTCGTCGATTGGCACAATGTGCTCATTGGGCACATGCAGCACAACCAGCGCGACCCGCTACGCGACCATACCCATGGCCGGATATACCGGATTACGTACCCGTCGCGGCCGCTGGTCGAACCGGCTACCATCGCAGATGCCGATATCGCCACCCTGCTGGATAACCTGAAACTGCCCGAATACCGTACCCGTTACCGCACACGGCGCGAACTCCGGGGCCGCGACGCCGATGAGGTACTTAAGCAGCTTGGTCCATGGCTCGACGGCCTGGACCGAAGTGCCCCCCGGTATGAACACCACCTGCTCGAAGGCCTCTGGGTAAGTTGGGGGCTCAACCGTGTAGACCAGACGCTACTGCGCAAACTGTTGCATGCCAGCGATCACCGTGTACGCGCAGCGGCTGTACGGGTGTTGCGTTACACCGGCCATCAGGTGAAGGATCAAGCGGAATTGTTGCAAGAGGCTGCCGCCGACCAACATGGACGGGTACGCCTGGAAGCGATCGTGGCAGCCTCGTGGCTCGATAAAGAAAAAACATCACCGATCTTGGAGGAAGCCGCCAAACATCCGATCGACAGTTGGATGGGCGATGCCTACCAAACGGCGGCCACCCGCTTGGGAAACCCGGCTACTCCGGTTGAAACCGAGGCAGCCGTGGATGCAAATACCGACCTGAAAGGCGCCGACTTGGCCCGCTATAAACAGGGCCAATTAATCTTTCAGCGCGAAGGCTTTTGCATGACGTGCCACCAAGCCGATGGCAAGGGACTGCCCAACTCAGGGTTTCCGCCGCTCGCCGGCACCCGGTGGGTGCTCGATGACGACGCCCGCTTGATTAAGCTCACGCTGAAAGGCTTACACGGGCCCATTGAGGTGCTGGGGAAAAAATACCCCGGCCAGGTGCCGATGACACCCTTCGGCGGCCTGCTCAACGACGAAGAGGTAGCTGCAGTGCTTACTTATGTGAAGAATGCTTTCGGCAATAAAGGAACACCGGTCGATGCCGGCGAAGTGAAGGCCATCCGTGCAGCCATTGCCGATAAAAAAGGCTTCTACTCGCCGGAGGAGCTACTTAAGGAACACCCGCTGAAATAACAACATTCCTGAAACCGACGTGTAGGGCTACGCATAGCCATAACCGGCTATTCAGGACAGTACAGGATGAAATTTTACGCTAAACGTAGTAGCATTGTGGACACCAGTAAGCTGTTATTTTATGTTACCCAGTACCAAGTACAATACGAAAATGGCGTTGCCAACACTACGAAAGCCAATCGTCGAGAGAAATCTTCAAGGGTATCCTCCCTTCGCGAGAATCGGATTTTTCACGTTCGGGTAATAAATCAATTGCGTTGAAGTGACGAATTGGTGACAGGCAACGACATTCAACGTATTTGTTACACGTATTTCATGCTAAACAGATATATGCAAACATTCATTAGAAAAAAAACAGGCTTCATCGCCGTATGCATCTCGTTATTAACGGTAACGGCGTGCCAAACTGAAGACACCGAAAAAGAATCCGCAGCCAAAAAGCCGAAGGTGGAAAAAATCACGGTAGCCACCGATTTCGTGGTGGAGCACCTCTACAGCCCCTCCGAAAACAAAAAGGGATCTTGGGTAGCCATGACGTTTGACGACAAAGGGCGGATGATTACGTCTGACCAATATGGTGCCCTATACCGCTTGGAAATGCCGGAAATCGGCTCCGATACGCTCACCAGCGAACCGCAGCAGCTTGTTTTCCCAGACGATCAATGGGAAAACGATAGCACCCAAACGAAAATAGGTATGGGGTATGCCCAAGGCCTACTTTGGGCGTATAATAGCCTGTATGTGGTGGTAAACCATAATGGGGGTTCCAACATGGAAAAAAGCAGTGGCCTGTATCGACTGAGAGACACTGACAACGACGACCAGTTTGACGAAATCACCCAGCTAAAGGTGTTCGACGGCCACGGCGAACACGGCCCACACAGTATCATCCTCGCGCCGGATGGCGAATCACTTTACCTGGTATTGGGTAATCATACGGATGTGCCCAAAATGGACAGCTACCTGTTACCATCAAATTGGAATGAAGATAACATCTTTCAACGAATAACGGATCCGCGTGGGCATGCTACTGATCGAATGGCTCCCGGTGGGTTCGTTGTAAAGACAGATTCGCTAGGAAAAGAATGGCAATTGGTAGCCGGTGGATTCCGCAATACCTTTGATATCACATTCAATAATGATGGCGAACTCTTCGCCTACGATTCGGACATGGAATGGGATTTTGGCATGCCTTGGTATCGCCCTACCCGTTTGCTGCACGTTACTAAAGGAGCAGAATTCGGATGGCGCACCGGCAACAGCAAATGGGCGACCTATTATCCCGATAACCTACCGACATTACTCAACATCGGCCAAGGCTCACCAACCAACCTCATGTATGGCGGAAAAGCGAAATTCCCGGATAAATACCGCAACAGCTTGTTTGCATTTGATTGGAGCTTCGGCATTATCTATGCAGTGAATTTAAAACAACAAGGTGCCTCATACAGCGTATCTGCAGAGGAATTCCTTTCGGGGGTACCATTGCCGCTGACCGATGGTGAAATCGGTCCGGATGGGTCGTTGTATTTCCTTGCCGGCGGACGGCGATTGGAGTCGGACCTTTACCGCGTTTCATATAAGGACTACGAAAAAATCAAAGACAAACCTTTGAAAAGTGGTGATATCACCAAGGAAATGGCAATCCGGAGGAAAATCGAAAGCCACTTCGAATCTGCCCTGGACACGAATGTCATCAATGAAGTATGGCCATACCTAAACCATAACGACCGCCACATACGTTACGCCGCGACCGTAGCATTGATGCACCAGCCGGTAACCACCTGGGGCAAAAAGGCCTTCCGCGAACGGAACATCCGAACGGTAAACCATGCCATGTTGGCAATGGCCAAAATGGGCGACTCTTCGCTTCAACCTGTCCTATTGCGTAAGTTGATGACCATCGATTTCGGCCGGATATCAAAAGAAAATAAAATCGCATTGTTACGCGCCGTTGAAGTATCCTTGTACCGGATGGGCAATGTACAGCCAGAGATCACCAATAGACTGATTGGCTACTTTGCCGACCACTACCCGGCGAACGACAATGCGCTAAATCGCGAACTAAGCAAAATACTGATCCATATCGGTGCGCCTTATGCCACGGAAAGAACACTCGCGCTCCTCGAAAATGGTGAAGACGACTCAACGACGGTAGAACCGACATTGACCAGTTCGTCAGACCTGATTTTGCGTAATCCGGATTACGGAATGACCATTGCCAATACGCTAGCCAAAACACCACCGGCCCAACAGATTTACTTTGCCACCACACTAAGCAAAGCCACGGCAGGATGGACTCCAGCGTTGTATGAGCGCTACTTCAGTTGGTTCCATGATGCATTTGGCTACAACGGGGGCAACAGCTATGTAGGTTTTGTTGATGCCGCGCGGAAAAGTGCACTGGAAAAAGTGTCAGACGACCAACGTGAACACTACAACATAATTTCCGGCGATTCGCTCTTGACCGAATCGGGCAAAGACCTATTGGTCGATATCGTTCCTCCTAAAGGCCCCGGCAGAAATTGGAAAATCGAGGATGCCCTGAAAACCATCGAAGAGGACGAAACTAAAGAAGACCGTAGCTTTGAAAATGGTAAGTCGCTATTTGCAGCCGTAAGGTGCGCTTCCTGCCACACAATACAGGGCGAAGGCGGCGCCATTGGACCTGACCTTACCCAACTGGGCACCCGTTTTTCGGTGCGGGATATGCTTACGGCCATCATCGATCCGGGTGATGCGATTTCCGATCAATACGGAAGCAAAGTGTTCGTGCTAAACGACGGTACGTCAGTTATGGGTAGGTTAATTAATGAGAACGAGGAAGTCTATTCCATATCCCAAAACCCATATGCGCCCCAAGAATTGAGGGAGATAGCGAAGAAAGACGTGGCAGAAGTGAGGGAGTCTAAAATATCGATCATGCCGCCGGGCTCGTTGAACGTGCTAAATCCCGAAGAGTTGAAAGACCTGATGGCTTACCTCATGTCGGGGGGCAACGAAAATAACTCGGTTTATAAAAAATGATAATGGATAACGGCCGGGCAAAGGACTGGGCAGAAAAGATTTCCAACCCCATACAGGTGGGCGGTATCGAAACGGCTGTACTGGACAACGGTGCAGGGCGGGGAACGCGGATTGCTTGGATTAATACAGGTACTGGGCTCCGGTATAAAGTGGTTATCGACCGCGGATTGGATATTGCTGACGCGCAGTACAACGCCCACAACTTAGCATGGATAAGCCACCTTGGCGTAACCGCACCGAGTCTCCGTCCCTATCGGGGTATCGAGTGGCTACATGGATTCGGGGGTGGGTTATTAACCACGTGTGGCCTCGACCACATTGGTGGGCCCGAATCTGACGCCACGGGGGAACGAGGGCTCCATAGCCAATATAGCGGTATCCCCGCTACCATTGAATCCATCATCCAACCCGATCCCACGACCGGCCAACTGGACATGCAGATTACCGGGGTTATCAAGCAATCGCAACCCCTCGGTACGCAACTCACGCTACGCCGCACCATCAGTGGCCGACTCGGCGAAGCGGCCATTCGTATCGATGATGAAGTCGTCAATACGGGAAATACGCCGGCACCGCATATGCTGCTTTACCACATGAACCTCGGATGGCCATTGGTGGATGAAGATGTGGATATCTGCTGGCAAGGATCGTGGACATCACGGGAAGGAAGTGAAAAAGCCAAGATTTTCAAAGAAGGTTTGCCTTTTAAAAAAGGGAAACCGCCGCTGGAAGAGCATATCGGTGGCGGCGAGGAAGCCGCATTTATTGATATCGCCGCTGATGCCGATGGTCGCTGCCATTGTGGAATATACAATCACCACTTGGGAATCGCATTGGCAATTGAATTTAAAAAATCTCAGCTGCCCTGGATGACCAACTGGCAACACTGGGGGCCCGGCGAATATGTGGTAGGGCTAGAACCCGGCACCCACCCCCCAATAGGGCAGTCTAAAGCTCGACGGGATGGGTCGCTGATTTTATTGCAACCAAACGAACGGCGCCATTATGGGATAACCATTCGAATACACGACAACCCGGATGATATTGCCCACTTTTTAGCGCAAACAGGTTATCGCCGATAAGCAAAGAGCATGAAGTGACGTCCTGATACGCTCAGTGTCACAGGAAGAATAATAAGACAAAAAATAAAAAAGATAGATTATGAACACGAAACAGTTAATTCGCGATGCATTTGATTCCGGTTCCGGTATATTGCGGCTGGCACCCACGTGGGTCCCGCGCTCCTTTTGCGTACCAGGGCGGCGCATTAAGCTCCACCCAGATGATTATTATGTACTCGGCGGGGTCCGGGGCGGTATAGACGAACGTTGGTTGTCGTCGACCACCCCGGCAGAGAATGGGCCGCTTACCGGCGAACACGAAGGGCTGAGCCAAGTAGTCTACGAGGGTGATGGAAAAACAAATAAGCTACTGCTGCGCGATGCCGTAGACGAGCTACAGGGCGAACTGATTGGATCGCGGATTTGGGACGAGCACCGCAGCTGGCCAATGTATTCTAAATTTTTCGACAATATGGGTCCCCTACCCCATCACGTGCACCACAATGATGAGAAGGCGGCTCTCGTTGGACAAAAAGGAAAGCCCGAAGCCTACTACTTCCCCCCGCAACTGAATAACCATGGCGGCGATTACCCGTATACCTTTATAGGCTTAGCCCCCGGAACAACCAAAGCACAAATACGTGAGTGTTTGGTGAACTTTACGAAGGGCGACAATAAAATTACCAATTACTCGCAAGCTTACCGTCTGGAGCCGGGAACAGGATGGGACGTTCCCCCCGGCCTGCTGCATGCGCCAGGTAGCCTGTGCACGTACGAACCCCAAAAAGCATCAGACGTATTCGCCATGTACCAGTCGCTGGTCAACGAGGCCATTATCCCAGAGGAACTGCTGTGGAAATGTACTCCCGAAGACCGACTGGGCGACTTTGACGAGTTGATCGACGTACTCGATTGGGAGCTCAACCTGGACCCCAACACCATGCAGAACCGATTTATGGCACCCCTGTCCGTACGTAACGAAGCTGAAATGAACGCTGCAGGTTACTCGGAAAAATGGATCTGCTACAAATCAGATGCATTCAGTGCCAAGGAACTGACCGTATTCCCGGGTGCAACGGTGACCATTCATGATGCTGCGGCTTATGGCATGATCATGATGCAAGGCCATGGTAAAATGGGTGTGTGGGATATTGAAACACCGGCGCTTATCCGTTACGGCCAGCTGACTTATGACGAATACTTCGTGAGCGAACCGGCCGCACAAGCGGGAGTTAAGATTACCAACTTATCGAAAACCGACCCCATTGTGATGTTGAAACACTTTGGACCCGGAAATCCAGACTTGGTAATATCGTAACAGGTAAAGCGCTTTATTTTTTTAATTTCCACTCAACGTGTGCGCACTGGCAGCGGAGAAATTGGCAACTTCCTTTTATATATGCAACACGGTTATATTGCTTATAAAAGCAAACTTAGCGTAGCGATTTCATTGATGCCAAAAAAACAAACAAGATATCAATAATTTATCTAAGTTTACCTTTCATTAATAGTAATAAGATATGGACACGACGAATAATTTTCCAAAATTACACAATGCAACCTGGCCAGGTATCGTGGGCAAGGGCGCAGATTCAGAACCGGTAATTCCCTTTGACGACCTGCTTGCCTATACCGCAGCAGCGGAAGTTGATGGGGTTAAGTTCGACGGGGTTGACGTCGGATTGCTGGAGCCGCACGTCGATATCAATGGGGGCGCTGATGAAGTGAAGCGCCTAGCCGATAAAGTGGGCAGCCATGGACTAAACATCGGTTCTCTTGTTGCTCCCATTTGGGCCGGATCGGCCATCGGTAGCGAAGAAAACAGAAAGACATTTGTGGAAATGGTGCGGAAAGCATGCCAGTTCGGCCAGCAATTGCGCGAACAGGGTATTCGCCCCTATGGAGTGGTCCGCATTGACTCATCATGCTCGCCGGCAGCTTGGGCTGAAGATCCGGCAGGCAATACAAAACTCATCGCGGAAACATTCAGGGCCGCCTGCGACGTGGCAGCGGATTATGGCGAACAGCTGGCCGCAGAAGGTGAAATCTGCTGGGGTGGTATGCATAGCTGGCGCGCGATGTTAGACACCCTGGAAGCAGTTGATAGGCCAAATATGGGCTTCCAGGCCGACATGTCGCATACGTTCCTATACCTACTGGGTTATAACAAACCAGAAGACCGGATCCTCCCTGCCGATTTCGAATGGAGCGACCGTGCCACCCTTACCGAAGGACTGAAAACACTTACCCGCGCACTACGCCCATGGACAATCGATTTCCACGTAGCACAGAACGATGGTACGGTATTCGGGTCGGGCTCGCACGATAAAACGGGACGTCACTGCCTACCTAATGACCCGAACGGTAAGTTAAACATCGCCGAAGACGCTGGCCACTGGCTGCGGGATGAGCAAGGTCAGCTTACCAAAAAATTCAAGCATATCTGCTGGGATGGTTGCATGTTTCCCAATGCGGTGCTCAACAAACAAGAGACATGGAATGACATACTGGCGGCGCTCGTGAGCGTGCGCGATGCACATGGATGGCAAGAAGGATAACACCCCAACGCAATACTGGAGTCATGCAAAATAAACTTAGCGCTTTCTGCTGTTCATTTGTGGTCTTATGGTTCGGTTTCATCTGCTGCGCGGGTGAAACCACTTCAAATTCCGAGCAGCAGGCCCAACAATCGGAAGAGTGGGTTACCTATACGGGCAATACCGGTCCGGGAAAAGGTAAACATATCGTACTGATCAGTGGAGACGAGGAATACCGTTCGGAAGAAGCGCTGCCCATGCTCGCACAGATCCTCGCTAAGCGGTTAGGGTTTACGTGTACCGTGTTGTTTTCGCTAGACCCGCAGAGCGGTGTAATCGACCCCAATCAACAGACCAACATTCCGGGGCTCGAAGCCCTCGAAAATGCTGATTTGATGGTGATCTTCACTCGCTTTCGTGAGCTACCTCCGGAGCAGATGCGCTATATCGATGATTACCTCATGGCTGGCAAACCTGTAATCGGCCTCCGGACAGCTACACACGCTTTCCATTATTCCAGAAATAAGGAAGATCAGTACGCCAAGTATGACTTCCAGAGTGGTGTGCCGGGATGGGAAAACGGATTCGGTAGCATCGTCCTCGGCGAAACTTGGGTAAGCCACCACGGCGACCATGGAAACGAAGGCACACGGGCCGTCATCAACGAAACCCATGCCGCGCACCCCATTTTAAAGGGCGTTGCCGACATCTGGGGGCCAACGGATGTATATACCGTTGGGGCACTGAACGATGCAACGGTTTTACTGTATGGACAGTCAACAAGTGGCATGAGCGCGGATGCACCAATCAATACCGAAAAGGAAATGATGCCTATCGCGTGGACGCGGACATACCAGCTGCCTGGTGGGAACGCAGGGAAGGCATTTACAACTACCATGGGCGCATCGATCGACTTCCAAAGTGCGGATTTGCGGCGATTGCTGGTAAATGCTTGTTTCTGGGCTACCGGATTGGAAACGGCCGCCACGCAACAGGTGGATGTATCGGTTGTTTCACCGTACTCCCCTACCATGTTTGGATTTGATGAATTTAAGCGCGGGCAGTTCCCTGTGGATTTCCGGTTGGAGAGAGATTGAGGTCACCATCGCCCCATTACGGTTGTGAGATAACTTTTATAGCAAAAAATATGTTAAAAATAGGAGTCAATACATTTCTGCTCACATCACCATTTACCAGCGAGCAGGTGGATATCTTCGGGCAATTTAAAGCTTGGGGATGCGACGCGGTTGAAATAGCCGTGGAAGACGCTGCCTATGTCGATGCAGGCATTATTAGACAGGCGCTTGATGAACATGGCCTTACCTGCTCATCGGTATGCGCGGCCATGGGCCCCGGGCGGGATTTGCGTGGCACGCCTGCTGAACAGCAGGCAGCTGTGGAATACATCACGCAAGCCATGGAATTTATGGCACAAATCGATTGCCCGGTTATGGTCGGACCGCTGTACTCCACAGTAGGACGAGCCGAACAAACACCGCGAGATGAATACCGCAAACAGTGGGATACCGTAGTACCGCACCTGCAACGCTTAGCCGTTCGGGCCGACGGACTGGGGGTCAAGCTAGCATTGGAGCCGCTAAACCGCTATGAAACCGACTTTATCAATACCTGCGAACAGGCAGTTGCACTGGTAGACGACGTCGGCCATCAAGCCATCGGCATCTTGCTTGATACCTACCATATGAACATCGAAGAAAAAGACTCGGCAGCTGCAATCCGGAAAGCCGCCCATCGACTGTTACACGTTCATGCGTGTGGCTGTGACCGGGGAGCACCGGGCGGTGACCATATCGACTGGGATAGCATACGCGAGGCACTGAAGGAAGTCAATTACCGCGGAAGCCTAGTCATCGAGTCGTTTACGCCGGCGGTCAAAGTGATCGCCAAAGCCGCATCCATTTGGCGCGATTTCGAGCCTTCTCGCGAAGATATTGCGATCAAAGGAACCGCATTTTTACGTAACCATTTTATGACCGGTTTTTAAATTTATAAACAAAATTTAGAAACTGACAATAAACATTGTATTTTCAACGCTTCATTTACATTAAGAATTGGTATTAGAAAAAAAACAATCAGTATTAACCAGTTAAAACATTAAAACAATGAACGAAAACATTAACAGAAGTGCCCTATTCAATGGCTCTTGTTTCGCGCTGATTACGACGGCTTTTACGTTTTCAATTAGAGCCGGGATTCTGCCACAGCTTGGCGAGCAGTTTAATCTGACCGATACGCAACTTGGATTTATCAACTCCATGTTTTTCTTCGGCTTTCCGATTTCCATGATATTGGGCGGGCTGTTTTACCACACCTTCGGCCCCAAAAACATCATGCGAGTGGCCTTTATTGCGCATACCATTGGTATTATAATGACCATTTATGCGGACGGTTATACCACACTCCTGCTGTCTACTTTATTCATCGGTTTTGGAAATGGATGTACCGAGGCTGCGTGTAACCCGATGATCGCCGATATGTATTCTGGCGTGAAAATGGACAAAATGCTCAATAGGTTCCACATGTGGTTCCCCGGCGGTATCCTGTTGGGTGCGCTGATCTCCCAAGCCATGACCAGCATGAACTTAGGCTGGGAACTCCAAATGTGGATTACCATGGTACCTACTGTTATCTATGCGTTCCTGTTTTTTGGCAAAGCATTTCCCAAACCGCTGGTGGAAGGTGCCACATCGTTGGGGCAGAATATCCGCGCCATGTTTACCCCTACCTTCCTGTTTATTTTCTTCTGCATGTTCCTCACAGCAATTTCCGAATTCGGCCCCAATCAATGGGTTAGCGTGATCATGGCAGCTAGTGGTGCGGAACCGATGTTGATCTTGGCCTTGACCAGTGGATTGATGGCCGTAGGCCGTTTCTTCGCCGGGCCGGTGGTAGCAGCACTCGGTCAAACAGGTGTATTACTCGGCGGCGCCATTTTAACGGCTATCGGCATCTATATGTTTAGTAGCGTAACGGGCCCAATGGCCTACGTAGCGACGGTTATTTTTGCGATCGGTATCTGTTATTTCTGGCCGGTGATGGTGGGTGCAGCAGCACAACGCGTACCCAAAAGCGGCGCGCTGGGAATGTCCATTATTGGTGGTGCTGGCATGTTTTCGTCGGCCATCTTCCAACCGATTATCGGAAACTGGATTGATAGTGCCCGTGCAAAAAATGCGGCTGCGGGATTGACCGATAATGCACTTGAACTAGCCACCGGTCAGGATGCAATGTTGAAGATGCTTTCGTTCCCGGCTATTCTAATTGTATTATTTCTCATTTTCTTCTTTTGGCAGAAGAATGTAAAGACAACGTCTGAAGAAAGACCAACCGCTGCGGCATAAATAAGCGACTTTATAGCTACAGCCCCGAACAACCTCGTGCTTCGTTCGGATTAACAGCGGTAACAGAATATTACACTGGTAATGGCGATTTTAATCGGCAAAGGGCAAGTTATTTACTAATAAATTAGCATTATGGATAAAAAAAAGGAGTTAAGAATAGGTTTGATCGGTTGCGGCTTTATGGGCCGCACCCACTCAAACGGGTATAATCGCATACAAAACTTTTTTCCCGACCTGCAATACCGGCCCGTACTTCAGGCCGTGTGCTCACGGCGCGAAGAAAAAGTGAAGGCCTTTGCTGCCCAATGGGGATACGCATCGTACGAGACGGACTGGCGCAAACTGATTGCTCGCGACGATATCGATGCCGTGGATATTTGTACACCCAACCACCTGCATGCGGAAATTGCCATCGCAGCAGCCGAAGCGGGGAAAATGGTATTGACTGAAAAACCTCTGGCACGGACCTTAGATGAATCCAAAGCCATGGTTGATGCCGTCGAGAAAGCTGGCGTAGCCAATACGGTATGGTACAACTACCGGCGGCTGCCCGCCGTTACGCTGGCCAAGAAAATAATCGAATCCGGTAAGCTAGGAAAGATCTTTCACTACCGGGCCAATTTCTTGCAAGACTGGACCATCAACGCCGATTTGCCGCAGGGCGGTGACGCCGCATGGCGTATGGATGTGGATGTGGCCGGATCTGGCGTAACCGGCGATCTTTTGGCCCATTGTATAGACACAGCCATGTGGCTCAACGGTGGTATCAGCGAAGTATCGGCAATGACCGAAACGTTTGTAAAACAACGGGTTCACCTCGATACCGGCAAACTACAGGATGTCGGCATCGACGATGCCTGTATATTCCATTGCCGGTTTTCTAACGGGTCTTTGGGCTTATTCGAATCCACTCGATACGCTCGGGGCCATAAAGCACTGTATACGTTCGAAATCAATGGCGAAAACGGATCACTCAGGTGGGACCTGCACGACTTGAATCGATTGGAATATTTTGACAATGAATGCGACTCCGATGTAAAGGGTTGGAGCTCCATCCACGTAACCAACGGCGACCACCCCTACATGGATAAATGGTGGGTACCCGGACTGGGAATTGGGTACGAACACAGTTTTATTCACCAAGCGGCGGATTTCCTCAAAAGCTTGGAAACGGGTGAACCGTGCCAACCGGATTTTAAAAATGCGTATGAAACGCAGAAGGTATGCGATGCCGTAATCGAATCGGCAAACGCACGAGCTTGGAAAAATACAAACATAGCATTATGAAGGCATTGACAATCGGTACGGTTACCTTATCCGTCTTGGTAATGGCGTCTTGCGGCGCAGGTAATTCACAACAAAATGCAGGGGACTCATCCGACTCCGCGGAATACATGGAACTGTTTGATGGTTCCAGCCTAACGGGCTGGCGCGGCGACACCAGCCTGTGGCGGGCCGAAGGTGGCGCCCTCGTAGGCGAAATCGTACCCGGCGAGGAGTTAGCCAACAACTCATTCATCATCTGGGACGGTGGCCAACCTGCGGATTTCGAATTGATCGCCGAATACCGGATGACCGGCAATGGCAACAGTGGAATTAACTACCGGAGCGAGGAACTCGCCGAGCCTCTTTTTGCGCTAAAAGGCTATCAGGCAGACATCGATGCGGCAAATACGTATACGGGGCAAAATTACGAAGAGCGGGGACGTACCATCCTGGCATTCCCCGGGCAACACATGAGGCTCCCGGAAGTATCAGGAAGTGTCAGCGACTACGCCAAAGGAAACATATGGACAGCCGGAGAAGAAGTCGAGTCATTGGGCGATCGTGACTCCCTACGATTGCTTATTAAGGAAAACGATTGGAATGAAATCCGGATTGTTGCAAAAGGCAATCAATTGGAACATTACATCAACGGCACACTCATGAGTAAAGTCGTTGACGATGATTCGGCCAACCGGAAACTTGAGGGGATGCTCGGCTTCCAGGTACACGTGGGCCCGCCCATGAAAATTGAATATCGAAACATTCGGTTGAAAAACCTCGATTAAGCTTCAGTTACAACGATGGGGCCCGTTAAAACCAATACGCCCCATCGTTGTTAACAAAAGAAACGCTTTTATTATGCCAGTCATTCAAAATAAATCAGCAAACCAGGAAATAAGCATCAATTACGTCGATTACGGAAGCGGGCAACCAATCATCCTCATCCACGGTTGGCCCTTAAGCCACAAGGCATGGGAAAAGCAAATTACCGCACTGGTAAACCGGGGATATCGTGTAATCGCATACGATAGACGCGGATTCGGTCAATCCGATGCCCCTTGGGAAGGTTATGACTACGACACGTTGGCAAGTGACCTGCATGCACTGATTATGCAATTGGATCTCCAACAGGTCAACTTGGTTGGCTTTTCGATGGGCGGTGGAGAAGTAATTCGATACCTCACACGGTACGGTGCGGAAAAGATCAACAAAATAGCGCTTGTTGCATCAATCATTCCACTCGTTAAACAAAAAGCCGATAATCCCGACGGCGTACCCGAAGCTGGTCTTAACGACATTTTGAATGCATTGAAAACGGACCGTCTGAATTTCCTATCCAACTTCCACCCCGCTTTCTATAACTATAAAAGCGATGGCAATCCCGTCAGCAAGCAGCAATTGAAATACGATTTCAGCATTTCGTCGCACGCTGCTCCCCAAGCCACTGTCGGTGCCGCGATAGCGTGGATGGATACCGATTTTCGCTCGGAGTGCAAGCAAATTACCGTACCGACCCTGATCATCCATGGAAAAGCGGACGAAACGGTTCCGATAGCGACATCAGCGAACCAAGCAGCAGCACTGATTCCAGACAGCACACTCGTGGTTTATGACGATGCTCCCCATGGGCTGAACATTACGCATGCCGACCGACTGAATAATGATTTGGTGGCGTTCTTTGGATAACTGCAACGACAGCACACAAAATATAGGCGGATACCTGTAATTTTATAGTTGTTTTCATACCCAAAAATTCCGTAATCGGATTTTTTGTAGTAGGTTTGCAACCTTTTAGCAGTTGAATGTTTACACCGGAAACGCTTAGGGAGGAACTGGCCAAACCGAGGCAAATTGTTATTACCACACATCACAAACCCGATGGCGATGCATTGGGTTCTTCGCTGGCCGTGTACCATTGGCTGAAAGCCAGCGGCCACACAGTCAATGTGATCGTGCCATCAGACTTCCCCCTTTTCCTCGACTGGATGCCTGGCCGGCAACACATCATCATTTATACGGCAAATAAAGCAGCTAGCGACACACTCATAGCGGCTGCCGACATCATATTCTGTTTGGATTTCAATGGGTTGCCCCGTATCCACGCGATGGCCGACAGTGTGAGAAGTGCAAATGGGGTAAAGATCATGATCGACCACCACCTGGACCCCGAGGGTTTCGATAACTACCGGCATTGGGATAGCAGCGCTGCAGCAACCGCACAATTGGTTTATGATTTTATCGTTAACGTCATGGGCGACCACAGTGCAATTACCCCGGAAATCGCCACCTGCCTATACACCGGGATCATGACCGACACAGGATCCTTCCGATTCCAGACCACCACGCCATCGGTACACCTCATCGCGGCCGACCTGATCGCCTTGGGTGCCAAAAATTGGGAGATCCACGAACATGTATACAACAGCTACACGGAGAATCGATTGAAATTCCTCGGATTCTGTCTCCTAAATCGCCTCGAAGTAATGCACGAGTACCGAACAGCGTTATTCAGTATTTCGCGTCAAGACCTCGACCGATTTAACATCGCTACAGGCGATACGGAAGGACTGGTAAACTACGCATTGGCGATTAGCGGGATGAAACTTGCCGCATTGATCGTCGACCGTACCGATCAGGTTAAACTTTCCTTGCGGTCTATCGGGGATTTTCCTTGCAATGAAGTATGCAGAGACCACTTCAACGGCGGCGGACACCGCAACGCAGCAGGTGGAAATTCCAACGAACCGCTCCCGGATGTCGTACAAAAATTCAAAGCTTTATTACCGGAATATAAAACACGTTTAGTACAATAATTAATCACAGACAACAACATGAAGAAATCAATTTTTAGTTTAGGGCTTGCCATAGCGATATTGGGTAGCGCCTGCCAGCAGTTCGAGAAGGGAGACGGTGGCCTAGAATACAAGATCGTGAAAGACAACGGACAGCCCAAGGCGCAAACGGGCGATTTACTTTCCGTGCATCTGATCGTCAAGACAGACCGGGACTCCCTACTCCAAAGCACATACGATATAGGGCTACCCCAAATCATCAACATTGCACCCGACTCCACCCCAGGACTTTATCCTGGTGACTATAACTCCATGTTCCGCATGCTGGGTGAAGGCGACAGTGCCGTGTTTAAACTCGACCTTGATACCATGGCGACGCAAACAATGCGGCCTAAGCCGGAGTTTGCCGAAAAGTATATCGTTTTCAACGTTAAAGTAAACAAACATTTCAAGAAGGGCGACTTGACCGACAGTGCACTGTATGCCGAAGTGAATACATATTTTGATGCGGAAATTGAAAAACTGAAGGCATCAGAAGAAAGTAAAATTGCCAGCTACATCAAGAACAACAAACTCGAACCGCTGAAGACGGCTTCAGGACTGCAGTACATCATCGTGGAAGAAGGTACAGGTGAAAAACCGGCTGCGGGCGACACGGTACAGGTGAACTATACCGGCGCATTGGTCGCTACGGGCAAGGTATTTGATACCTCGATTAAAGAGGTAGCCGAAGAAAACGACATGTTCAATGCAATGCGACCTTATGAACCGGCAAAATTCGCAATCGGTGTACGGCAAGTTATACCGGGCTGGGACGAAGGCCTGCTACTGCTCCCGAAAGGAAGCAAAGCCAAACTTATTATCCCTTCCGAATTGGCTTATGGTGAAAATGGCGATGGTCGTGGTGTCATTCCGCCATTTGCCCCGTTGGTGTTCGATATCGAGTTGATCGATATCCTGAAGCCTGTCGAACCCGACTCCACGGCACAGGATAGTAACGAAGAATAGCCATCAAAAAATGCGCCCTCCCATACGGAGGGCGTTTTTTGTTTTATGACCGCCGATAGCTTGATTTTGAAGGACGAGTTAGCTAAGTTTGCAACGCACCCCCACAAAGAACAATGGAACTTACAGACACCCATACCCACTTGTATTACCTTTATGGCACACCCGAGTTGGCTTCACAAATGCAACGGTGTTTTGATAATGGGGTGAAATATTGCCTGCTCCCCAATGTGAATAGCGAATCTATTCCGAAGGTATTGGGCACCATAGCCGCATACCCCAATAACTGCTTTGCAATGATGGGCCTGCACCCGTGTGATGTCAAGGCGAACTACCGACAGGAATTGCTTCCAATTGAACAGGCTATTTCTAAAAATAAAATCTACGGAATTGGTGAAATAGGCATTGATTTGCATTGGGACAAAACGACATTACCTTTGCAACAAGAGGCCTTCCGTATCCAGACCGGCTGGGCAAAAGAGGCTCGATTACCCGTCTCCATCCATTGCCGGAACGCATTTGATGAGCTTTTCGAACTATTAGAGGAAGTCCAAGATGGCCGGTTGACAGGTGTGCTGCATTGTTTTACCGGAAACACCGAACAGGCCAAACGGGCAATTGACCTGGGTTTACACCTCGGCATTGGCGGAGTGGTGACTTACAAAAATGCAGGACTCGACAAGGTGGTGACCGAACTTGACCTTCGGCATCTGGTATTGGAGACCGACGCCCCTTACTTGGCGCCCGTGCCTCACCGCGGAAAAAAGAATGAAAGCAGCTACTTACTTGATATTGCACAAAAAATTGCAGATTTACACGGGATTGCTGTCGAAACCGTGGCAACAACAACGACTGAAAATGCCAAACGGATATTCGGGATTTAAGCCGGCTTCACCGAGCACTTGCTAACGCTAATTAAATGAACAATGTTTTCGTAATCTATACGGGTGGCACCATCGGGATGGTCAAAGATGAGCGGGATGGCACATTTATGCCTTTTGACTTCGACCTGATTGCCAAAAATATTCCCGAATTAGCCCGGCTCAATTACAACCTGACCGTGCATTCATTTACGCCAATCATCGACTCCTCCAATATGCAACCCGCAATCTGGGTGGAAATGGCAAATATCATTAAAGACAACTACGATGCTTACGATGGGTTCGTTATTCTCCACGGCTCCGATACGATGGCTTTTTCGGCTTCCGCACTAAGTTTCATGCTGGAAGGGCTGCAGAAACCGGTCATCCTTTCCGGATCACAGTTGCCCATCGGAGAAATCCGTACCGATGCCCGGGAAAACCTGATTACTGCATTGGAACTTGCCTCGGCAAAAAAGAAAGATAAATCGCTCATCCATGAGGTGTGCATTTTCTTCGACAATAAACTCTTCCGGGGCAACAGGTCGTTTAAATACAATTCCGCTAAATTTGAAGCATTTCGATCACCCAATTATCCCGTATTAGTAGAGGCGGGCGTACACCTCAAATACAACCGTGGTGCCCTGATAGACAATAGCGACAAGGAGTTCATCCTACATACCGCATTAGATAACGCGGTCTCGGTACTCAAGCTGTATCCCGGCATCAGCCAAGAGATCGTCCGTGCGGTGTTGGAATCCCCCGCACGATCGGTCATCATGGAAACGTTCGGATCGGGCAACACCACCACCAATCGGTGGTTTCTCGACCTGATCGACAGCGCCATACGCGACGGGAAAAACATCCTCAACATCTCGCAGTGCAAAGTGGGCAGCGTAGAACTAGGACGTTATGAAACCAGCAAGTACTTAAAAGAAATGGGCGTAATCAGTGGGTACGACATGACCTTTGAAGCTGCGGTTACCAAACTCATGTACCTGCAGGGAGAATTCAAACAGCAAAGCGACGTGGCGTACTGGGCGGAACAAAATATCCGTGGTGAAATGACCGTGACCGTATAACGTGATAACTATGCACGGAAACCTTCAGCCACCAGTGCGTCAGCCACGATGAAGGTACTCCCACCGATAAATATGAAGTCGGCCGCCGATGCCGACTGTTTTGCAGCAGTAATAGCTTCAGCTACGGTAACAAATGCTTCGCCGACCAACCCATGGTTGGCTGCAGCGATACACAGTTCCTGCGCGGGCAGCGCCCTCGGCATAGCTACCTGACAGAAATAATAACAAGCATCTTTGGGCAACATCGGAAGTATACGATCGGGATCTTTGTCGCGCATCATACCGATGACCATGTGGAGGGTGCGGTGGGACGTAACCGCAATATTGGCAAGAACCTCCCGCCAGCCATCGATATTATGGCCCGTATCACAGATGACCAACGGATGGGTAGCCAGCGTCTGCCAGCGCCCCATAAGACCGGTAAGCCGCTGCACGTGTGCCAATGCATCTATTACGTCAGCATCGGGAATGCGGAAACCCTGTTGCCGCAATTCATCCACCGCACACAGCACCGCCGGCAGGTTCTTGGCCTGATAGCTCCCTACCAAATCTAACGCGTAACTGGTGCTTTCCCCCGAATGCCGCGAACTAGCGCTTAGGTTGAGGTATTGCCCGGTCCGGCCCAGATTAGCCACTTGCCATTGCTCAGACGCGAACAGCAATCGACTACCTCTATCGGCCGCAACACCCTCAAAAACATCCGCCACCGCTGCCTGCCGCTCGCCGACTATCGCGGGTATTCCCCGTTTGATAATCCCTGCCTTTTCACCCGCTATTTCAGGGAGCGTATCCCCAAGCATTGCCGTATGGTCATAGCCAATATTCGTTATGACCGAGAGCAGCGGTGTAATGATGTTTGTCGAATCTAACCGTCCGCCCAGACCCGTCTCCACTACGGCAATATCCACTTCGGCTTCCGCGAAATAAGCAAATGCCATGGCTACCGTTACCTCGAAGAATGAGGGTTGAATCGTCTCCATCAAGTATTGATGGTCATTGACGAATGCCGCAACCCAAGCCTGGGGAATCGGCGCACCGTTCACACGAATACGCTCACGGAAGTCCAACAAGTGGGGCGACGTATATAAGCCGGTCTTATAGCCTGCCTGCTGCAGCACAGCCGCCAGCATGTGCGACGTCGAACCCTTGCCGTTGGTACCGGCGATGTGAATCGATTTGAATCGTTCATAAGGGTTGCCAAGGGCCTCACAAAGTCGGTACGTATTGGTAAGGTCTTTCTTGAATGCCGATGCGCCATCGCGCGTAAACATGGGCAAACGCGCGTAGAGATAATCAACCGCTTCCTCGTAATTCATGGCGGATGGTAGTCGACGATTTACTTTAGAGTTACTTTAGCTTGAACCGGAAAGGAATCAATCCGCGTTGCTCACGCGGTGCACGCTCGATCTCGTTAAATCGGGCACCCCGTACCGCACGTTCGCACTTATCCCACAAGGCTTTATCCGTGAGTGTTGTTCCCTTTAAACTTACCCTGGCGAACGTAATCCGGCCATCCCGCGCAACGCGCACTTCCACCATCACCACACCGGCCTGCTGGCCGTTGTCTTCGATATTGGGCGGTACCGCCCACCCCCGATTTTGGATCGAAAGTCCGATGTCACCATCGCCCGATCCACCTTCACCATAATTCGGCGCAAGCGGATCGCCTTGGTTACTGCCTTGGTTACCACCTTCCTTACCGGTGCCATCTCCCCTACCGGTCGAATTATTACGTTTCCCGGTATATAATGCGTTGGGATTAATAGCGGGTTTACTCTCCTCCTTCACGGCCGTGGCTACCTCCGCATTGGCTTTTTTGGGCTCATTTGCAACCACTGCCGGGGCATCTTCCATATCCTGTGTGGCCACGCTTTGTTCGGTCACTTGCTGCGAGGGTGTCTCTTGGATTTCTTGTTGCGGATCAATTTTATCGGGACGCACATTATTGGCATTAGGATCCATCGACGCCTCGTCAACCGTCATATAATCATCGCCCATCCCCACATCCGAGGTGCCGTAATTAACAATAATGCCCCCTGTACCGATATCGGGAAAGGCCGACCCGATCATGATAATGAAACTGAGAATCACCAATCCCCCCATGATGCCGCTGGATATCCATAGCGCCTTGGGATAATTGTTGTCCTCATGTGAATGATAATAACCCATCTTACCTCGTTATCTTCTACGTTACCTTTAAGATGCTTAATTTAATCGAATTCCATAATCATTTATCGTTCGCGCAATGGCTCGGTAGCTAACACCAGCCGTATCTTCAGTTTGTTGGCTACGTCCATGACCGAAATCACATTCTGGATAGGCACCGTACTGTCGGCGTATAGCATCACGGTAAGTTCCTCACCCGGTTGCACGTACGCTTGTAGGGCACTCAGTAAATTTTCATAGGGCACTTCCTCCTTATCGAGATAGTACTTCAAATCTTGGGTAACCGACACCGTAACCGTCTTTTTCGCCACCGATTGCTCGCCGGCGCTTGAACGCGGCAATAGCAACTTCACCACTTGCGGATTCGAAACTGCCGACGCCAACAGGAAAAACAACATCAGAAAAAACATGATGTCGTTCAGGGAGTCCGTAAAGACCCTCACCTCCGATTTATTTCGCTTCGCTCTTAAGTTCATTCGTAAATCACCTTTCTAATAGCTTCATCACTCGGATTTATGAGCCGGGTTCGTCCAATAAATCAACAAATTCAATGGCATCCGTTTCTATGCGGAGAATCAGGCGCTCAAGCATGGTGTTCAACCAATGGTAACCAGCAAATGCCAAGATACCAATCGTCAACCCCGCAGCCGAAGCGATCATCTTCACGTACAAGCCCCCAGACACGCTCGCTATATCGATACCACCTGCTGCCTCTACATCCCGGAAGATGATAATAACACCGAAAATCGTTCCCACGAAACCCAACATCGGGGCTACGCCGGCGATGATACTCAATAGGTTCAGGTTTTTTTCTAACCGCGCAACTTCCAGCTTGCCGATATTCTCTATGGCACCCTCAATATCTTTGATGGGCCTACCAATACGCAACAACCCTTTTTCAAGCATCCGCCCCAATGCACTGTTGCTCGCCCGGCAAACCGACAATGCCGAATCCAACCGTCCGGAAAGTACGCTTTGCTTGACGTGCGACATCAGGCTCGGGTCGTACTTCGAGGCCTTTTTGATGGTGATGTAACGTTCTATAAACACGACAAGTGTAGCAAAAAGCAAGATCAAAAGGGGAATCATGATCCACCCTGCCTTGAAAAGCAAGCCGATAAGGCTGATTTTCTCGTTTGCGAGTTCTACCGTCTGCTGTGCCGCCCCCGCTAACGTGTCAAGCGGATAAATAGTGTCTTGTAAAAGTGACATAAATTATTGTATGATTTTTCTGTGTTGTTTTATTACTATGTAATCCTAATTATGCGCTATTTTTGCTATCCATGCACCAGGCTCAAAAGTTTTCTGTACCCGTGCCAGCTCCTTATAAGCTTCTTCCTCAGTGGCAAAAGAGCCCCAGCTAATCTTCTTCCGGTTGCCTGGCATCCGGCTATCAATAGCATGGAGGCTGTATCCTTTTGCTTTCATCTCGGCCACGAACTTATCCGCCTGTCGCATCGTGGCAAATGAACCCACGATGATTTCGTAAGTTACCGACGGCTTGGCCACCGGTGTACTCGTTGCTGACACACTGTCTGCCGGTAAGGAATCGACGGTAACGGTCTCGAAGCCCGTATCAGCTACCGCAGAATCCTGATCGGCTTCGACCAGTGGAATCGCTTCTTCGGATGGGGCTGGAAGGTTAACCTGGTTGTCCGGCACCGTCGCATGTTCAACACGCGTACTGCCAAGCCACTCGATTTTGAATGTAAAAACCGCCACCGCGGCAACGGCAATTACCATCGCTGCTACTGCCCCCCCGATAATCCACGGCGTATAACGCCTTCCACCAGTGTTTCCACTCGAAACAACCAACGCTTCCACCGGTATATCGATGGGCGCTCCCGTTTCGGATATGCGGGCCGCAGGCGGCTGGGCTGCAATCGGCTTCGCAGCAAGTCCGTCAATTTCAAAAGGCTTGAATATAAAGGATGCGCCATCAGCAAGCAAATAGCCAAGCCCATCCAGCAGCGCTTCCCCATTCCGGCTGATGGTGTCCATGATGCCCTTCACCGCGTTTTCTAACAGCGCTGTAGCCGCATAACCATCCAATTGTCGCTGCGTTTCAAGGTAGGTCGTTAGCAGAAACGCATCGGTATCGCTGTCAACAAGCTCTATGTAATCTGCAGGTGGAAGAAAAACAGCCTTGTCAACGTCATATGAAGCCGGATAGTGTGCTTTTCGGAATACCCCGATGCCCGGCACACCAACCGCCGGGTACCGTCTCAACAGATTCGCTATACTCACACCCAAATTCATATATTCATTTCCTTACTCAACCTCAAACTACAAAGCTACCACCTTCAACGCGTAACATCAAAATGAAAAATTAACACCACCGATTACGTTCATGCCCAAACGTGGGTAAAACAGGTAGCGTTCATAATTGGAGCCCACCATGTTATTCAATCGCAAATAAATGCCTATGCGGTCTGTGGCACGGTATTCCGCTCCGGCACTAAGGTCGGCAAACGACGGAATGGTTGTCTTACGCATTCCGGTGGTACCCACCTCGGTAATCGCATAACCGGATAGGTCGATGTCGGCATCCTGCACCAGCCCATAGGTCTGCCCGTGGAACAGGAGCTCCCCATCTATATAAAGCTTATCGCTGATGTTGAAACGGGCGTTGGCCGCCAACCGCATCTTGGGCATATACCAAGCTTCTTCCTGTTGCTGTAGATCAAATTCATTGAAGTTAACACGGCCGCCCACTGTTACAACCTCAGAGAGGCGCACATTTAATTCACCTTCCAACCCGATAACGGTACTCGCGTCTTCACCGTCTTCATACAACAGGTTAAATGCATAAGGCGTGCCCGGAGCTACCGCGTAAAACGGCATACTTTCGATACGGCGATAAGAAGCCGTGACCTTGTAACCGAACGTCGCTCCTGCGTTCCCTTTGATGCCGCCGAATACATTCATGCGGTCTACCGAATTACGTATACCATTCGTCGTGCCGAGCGCCGTCAACCAAGGGTTCTCGCGCGTCAACGTTTTGAAAGAGGTCTTGTTTACGTCGCCGTTAATGCCTCCAAAGATATGCGCATACTTCGGTACCAACGCAAAATCCACTTCAGCTGATGGGAAAATGTTGGTACGCGTTGAATCACCGAATTCCGCGACGAAATTAGCACCCAGCGTGATGTTGTAATTGGGTCCCTGGAACCTGATATACGGATTAACACGACCAATATGGTTGGCAAGGCTATACGATGCATCTTTCACCGTGGTGAAGTCGCCCGAAACGTTGAGCCCAACGTTAAACACGTTAATCTGTTTATTAATGTACCCTGCCAATGCGAACGAATTCTCCTTGGTATCATACGCATTGCCATAAGCATACGCGTCCGCCTTTAGTGAATAATCAAAAGCATCCGTGGCCGCATCATCGTAATTACTGGTAATTTCACCGGTAAAATAAATATCGCTGAATGCTTGAGTTGCCGGGTCAGCATTCAACGACATACCGTCTGTATCTGCCACCGTGCCATAAAAACGGGTACCGTAGCGTTTGAATCCTACCTCGCCATCTAACGTAATCGGACCGTAAACCGTGCGACCGAACACACCGACATGTTGCGAAGAAAACTGCTGACCTTCGAATGTCCCCTTCTGGTTCAAATGCTTTACATAGCCACCCAACCGGGTATCTACCCAATAGTCCGAACTGAGGTAAACTTCGCCCAATAGGGTTCCTAGATTGCCCGCACCTATTTTAACGTAATTATTGGTCAATTCTTGGCTTCTCGAAAATGGCATCTCCTGGATAGTCAGTTGTTTCGTACCCGTATTGATGTCGAGCTTTTTATCGATGATGCCGTAGCTAAACGCAGGTTGGTATTGCCTTTTGTTTGTCATATCCGGGCTTTGCCGAATCTTCACCGCATCGGCCAATATCGGCCGATAATCACGCACCACATCAATGGAATCGATGGTAGCTGGCGGGTCTTCCCGCCGTGTCTCCTCCTGTGCGTATCCAACCATCAGCACCCCGCATAAAACGCCGGTGAGTATAAACCTATATCGCATTGATTTCTGAAAGATCATAAGCCGTAAAAAACTCCTGTTACTTATTGTTCAATTTCTGTAAACGCTCCTTGGCTGATGGAATGATATCATCTTCGCCTTCATAATTTTCGATGACACTCTCCAACGTGCTCTTTGCCTGGAAATCGTCCCCTTTACCAGCGTAGGCATCTGCAAGTAGGATAAAGCTCTTGGCCACCCAATACTCATACGACCCCAGGTTGTTGATTACATCGAATGCAGATTCAATGGCTTTGTCGTATTCGCCAGCTTCATATTGTAACTGGCCCACACGGTAGCGGGATTCGGCACCCACCACCGTCTGGCTTTTCAGCGCTGCAAGATTAAGTTCTTTCATCGCCGGTGGAACGTCACCCTTTCTCAACAATGCGCGGGCGGTGTATAAATGTGCTTTCGCGATATCTTCTTCCGATGAGCGGTCATACGCTTTGATCAAATCGGCATATTTCATCACTTGCTCCATATCGCCGATCTTATCGTAGCATACCATCAGGTTATTAACCGCAAACCCATAGTTCGCCTTGTATTCGGAGGTTAGCTCCAATTTCTTCAGGTGCACAATGGCCTCGTTGTACTCCTCAAGCCCTAAATACAGCTCCGATACAGTGAGTAACGTATTTTCTGTATACTGGCTGGTCCAGTCGTTAAGTATAATATTAAGATCGTGCAGTGCCTCCTTCGGATGTCCGGTGCGATAATAGCTCACGCCCCGGATATAACGGGCATGCTTTTCCCGTAAAGGATTTGGAAATTTATCGAAATATGCATTGATGGCCTCTACGGATGCCTGGTACTCTCCTCTGGCAAATAACGTATGGGCCGCCTGGAAAGCAAGGTCATCCTGTTCCGCTTTCGAAAGATCGCCGATGTTGGTGCTGGTCGCATAATTGATGTAAGCCGAGGCATCACCGCGCTCCAAGAAAATATTTTCAATGGAACGCAACGCCTGCCGCGCCTCATCGGTGGTCGAATGCTCCTCTACCACCTTTCTGAAGGTAGCCATCGCAGCCTCCGTATCGTCGTTGTTATATTGCACTAAGCCTATGGTCATCAACGCCCGCGGCGCATAGCTGCTGCGTGGATATTGCTCAATCATCTGTTGCAGGCCCGTAATTGCCGTTTCATAATCACCCATAGTGAAATAGGTGTACGGCACTTCGAATGCAACGTCGTCTGCATAATTGGAATTTGGGAATTGCTCAACAACGGAGTGTAACGTGCTGAGCTTTGCGGCATTGTTGCCCTGCAGTCCCTGGATGATCCCGCGCTGGAAAAGTGCGTAGTCCTGACTTTGCGCCTTACTATTGATCAAACGGTCATAGTATTGCATCGCCCGACCGTAATTACGCATTGAAAAGTACGAGTCGCCCAAGCGTGCAATAGCATCATTCCGTACATTGGTTTCAATGGAATTTCCGCCCGTCGAAAGGAAGCGTTCGAAATAATTGGCAGCCGTGTTGAAGCTGTTATTACGGAAAGCCGCATAAGCCAACGCGTAGTTCGCATAGCTGTACACATCCGTCTCGCGGGCTGCTGGTAGCCGTAGAAATCGCGAAAATGCCTGTACGGCCTCGCCGTACTTACGCACCTCATACATCGCTTCAGCTTTCCAATAGGTAGCCAACGCAGCAACGCGGGCGTCGATAGGGAACTGTTCAGATCGCATAAACAGTGAAATACTGTTCTCAAAGGCACGCTCATTGTAAAATTCGAGTCCACGGTAGTAAGTCACCCGTTGGTACGCAGCGTCGGCCTCCGGGCCGCGATTTTTTATGGCTTCAAGAATATCCACCGCAGCACGGTAATTACTGGTGCCCAGTAAAGTTTCGGCATACAATGTCTGCGCTTCTTCCAACCGCTTGGTATTAGGGTAAGTATCGAGATATTCCTTAGCTGCCTCAAGCGCCACTTGGTGGAAATCAAGTTCGGACGATAGCTTGGCGTAATTAAACAGTCCTTCTTCTTTCAACGCCGGATCGAAGTCGAGCTTTGATGCCCTGAAAAAGGCGTTACGCGCACTTTGTTTATTACCGGTCTTCAAAAACGCATCGCCCAGCGCAATCATGGCACTTTGGTAATAGGCGTCGGGGTCTTCCATCTTTTCCAACTCCGATATGGCTCGCTCGTAGTCACCCGTCTTATAAGCGATGTAACCGATTTGGTAGCTATCTTGGTTATTCTGTGTTTTACCCTGGTCGCCTGCCTGGAATTTGTCGTAGTATGCAGATGCCTTCTCGAAATCGTTCTTGGCAAAATAAGTGGCCGCCAAGATGCGGAACATGTCGGTTTCATGCGCCTGGTCCGTGCGTTCCAAAATTGGCAGCGCATAATCCAGCACATCGTCATAGCGATTATCGAGGTAATAGAGTGCAGTGATGTAATACGGATAAGTAGCCTCGTACGTCTTCGACCCCTTCAGTTTTTCAAATTCGGCCAAGGCCGTCTTGAATTCGCGATCTAGGTAACACAGGTAAGCGTAATAGTAAATGGACGCTTCTTGGTATACACCACCTTCATCTTTCAGTTGCTCAAAAAGTGGTTTAGCAGCCGCATAATCGTCTGTCATAAAAAACGAATACGCCATCTTATACCGAAACTCTTTGCTCTCCAAGCCAGCCAGGTTCCGGCTATCCAGCTTGGTGAACCATTCCAGCGCCTGCTTATAATCTTTCTTAGCGAAATACGATCGGCCTACTTGAAAGTAAGCCGCTTTTGAATTTGCGCTGGCTGGGTAGTCTTTAATATATCGCAAAAAGTGGCTTTCGGCATCCGACTCGCCGAGTTCCAACGCGCATATCGCCTGGTAAAACCGTGCATTTTCTTTCAACAACGTCAACTCGACATGTTCGTCTTGCTGCAATGTCGACGCTATCCGGATAGCCTCTACTTGGTCGAAATGTTTCGCAGCCGCAGCATATTTCCCTTTTTCATACAATTCCATCCCCGTTTTGTAAGCCTGATTGACCTCCTGCCACGCACTTTGTTGCGCAAATGCAACCGACGCTACTAAACTGAATGTGATAACTAACTGATAAACCCGATTAAACATGCTGTCAAATTATGCTACTGTTTTTTCCTTCAATCCCACGCAAAGTTGGGGCCATAAAATATACCCTACCCAATATAACCTGCTAAATTAACGGTAAACGGAGAAGTTTTCCTCAAAAGTTGTCCACAAATGTTGATAACGTCGTTTAGACACCCTATCCGCGCTTGCCGGCGAGGAGGTAGAGCACCGCCATCCGGACCGCTACCCCGTTTTCTACCTGATCCAAAATAATGGAGTGGTGGCTATCGGCCACATCGCTGGTGATTTCCACTCCCCGATTGATTGGCCCGGGATGCATGATGGTAATCTCCTTGTCGAGCGAATCGAGCAATCGCTTATTCAGTCCATACAGCATCGAGTACTCCCGTAGCGACGGGAAATAAGCGATGTCTTGGCGTTCCAACTGGATGCGAAGCATGTTGGCAACATCGCACCAATTAAGCGCTTTTCGCAGGTCATATTCGACTTTTACGCCCAACGACCCGATATACCTCGGTATTAAGGTGGTAGGTCCGCATACCATCACTTCCGCGCCCAATTTACGCAAGCAGAGGATGTTGGAGAGCGCCACCCGCGAATGGAGAATGTCGCCGATAATGGCGATCTTTTTGCCCGAGACGTCCCCTAGCCGCTCACGGATGGAAAAAGCATCCAGCAACGCCTGCGTAGGGTGCTCATGGGCACCATCTCCGGCATTCACAAGCTGTGCATCAACGTGCTTACTGAGAAAAATACCCGCACCGGGATAAGGATGGCGCATCACAACCATGTCGACTTTCATCGCCAAAATATTATTCACCGTATCAATGAGCGTTTCGCCTTTACTCACCGAGGAAGAAGAAGCTGCGAAATTGATGATATCTGCCGACAACCGCTTCTCGGCCAACTCGAATGACAGCCGTGTACGCGTGGAATTCTCGAAAAACACATTCGCAATCGTAATATCCCGCAGCGATGGCACCTTCTTGATTGGCCGGTTAAGCACATCCTTGAAATTGTCAGCAGTTTCGAAAATAAGCTCGATATCGGTTGCTTGGAGATCCTTAATCCCCAACAGGTGTTCGGTACTGAGTTGCCTAGCTGATGCTGTCATTGCTTACTTAAAGCGCCTTCATTGAGGCTGCTAACTATCTTTTTCTGTCAATAATTCAATCCGGTCATACGCATCCACGTCGTTCCAACTGACGATCACCCGTTGGGAATCAATGGAGTCTACTTGGATGCCGATATAATCCGGTTCAATGGGCAGCTGTCGTGAAAATCGGCGATCCACCAACACCAGCAACTCGATCTTCTCGGGTCTGCCGAATGCTTGGAGCGCGTCCATGGCAGCGCGTATCGTACGGCCGGTCCAAAGTACATCATCCATCAGGATGACTTTTTTGCCCTCTACGATAAAATCCATAGTGGTGCTACTGGGCACCAACAAGCCACTGTCTTTACGTCGGAAATCATCACGGAAAAAAGTGATGTCCAGTTCGCCATAGGCAACCTCCGACAAGCCCGGGATCTGCTTCAACTCCTCAACAATACGCCTACCGAGGTATATGCCACGCGGCTGGATACCCACGATAACAGAGTCGGAAAAATCGAGGTGATCTTCTATCAATTGATGGCACAGCCGCTGGATGGTGATTTGGAACTTTTGGCCTTCCAATAATATGGATCGTTTCATCTGAGCTGAACTTTCAAATTGGACACGGAATATGGATGCAAAACTACTATATTTTTTTGACTTACGGGGCCTGAAGGGGAGATTTTTGCAGGCTACACCAACCGATCCGAAAGCCGTGCATCGATATCGAATATCACCGGTTTGTGGAACCTGACTTCCTTGAAATGGGCTGCCTGTGGATTGATGATGACATTGCGTTCGGCCGGCACAATTGCTGATGGCACCGAAAACGCGACAAACGTCCCTTCGGTAAGAATTTGCTTACCCAACCACTGGGAATAATCGAAGTTATCCGCCCAGCCATCCACCATCCGCGATTCGTCCACATGGTACACCAAGTCTCCCCTATCCGGTATTTCGATGGAGAGCAGCATCAAACCGGCCACGTCTTCCTTTCCCCGCGCATGCACAAACTTCTCCAACAGTGCCAACGAAATATGTGCACTGGTATAAAGGCATGCCACGCCCTTCGGGTTCCATCGACCGCCGTATAGCCGGGCACCTATCCCCGTTTTGTCCGTAACATAATGGTGGTAAGCCAACCGGTAGACTGTCATGGCTAGTTGTAAACCCCGTGTACCATACGACCGAGCTCATCCAGGATAAGCTGCACACCGCCGAATGACCGAAGGGCTTCAAAACCGATTTCACTGCCGTGGATATTCTTTGGCGCACGGAGCCACGCTTCAAAACGCGCCGTACTGCCGAAAACGGAATGCCCGATATCGGCTAACGCATCGATTTGATATAAGTGCTCTGCGTGCAAACCCTCGAACGGTTTATGGTCTTTGAGGTAACGCTGCAACGTACGGTCACTGATATGCAGCATATCGGCCCACTCCTGTTGTGTGAACAACAATTTCTTGCTAAGGGCTTCGAATTTCGAAACCGCAAACGAGCTTACGTTGGCAGACGATAGGTACATCGCGGCTGGCTCTGCCGCCATAAGCGGGTTGTCAGTGGGTAAATCGGGCTTATCGTAGCGGATATTTTTCATTATTACGTCTTTTGTTACTCAAAGGTACGACAAATATCCCGGTTTTCCAATTCGGTGTTATTTTTTATCTGTACCGCAAGCCTGCTGCGCCGTAGTTGATCAATTACGCAGTAAAAAGCAACGATCTCAAGTTTGTCGTTCAAGAAATAGTCGTCGATAGGTGTCAAACAACGCCTGCAGTTCTTTGTGTCGTTGCGCTTCACCGTGCAGTGCAGTGGCACGGGCAAATTGCTGCAAAGCATAGAGGCTGCTGTGTATCCCCATCCCCTCGGGTTGCCCCAGTTGATGGGTCTCGGCAATGGTCGCGTAATAAGCGAGCTGCTCGGCCAAGAATCGGCGATTACGATCTACAATCACATTCGCTTTATCGGTTTCGCCCAATGTGTACAGTTGGTCGGTCAATATCGGATACCGCACAGCGACGTCTACCTGACCGATGTGTTCGGGCAATACAGATACTGCCCGGTTCACCACGTCACGGGCAGCATCCGCATTGCCTTCGGCGATCAGCATTTCTGCCGTATCGGAGAAAATCTTCACTGTTTCTGCCACCATACCGCGGGAAGTCGGGTCTAAGTAACCAGCACCTTTCATATTGCCCCAGCGATACTTTTGCATGATAGCCTGATACGTAGCGTCAGTGTTGACCAAGCGTTCACGCGCTTCCCGGTCAGACCGCGCTTCGATCGGCATAAGCCGCAGTGCAAAACCTTCGGACACCAAGTAATCTTCCAGTCCAAGCCGCTGGCTTTCCGGAACCGTGAAGGCAAAATAGACCGGCCTTTCCCAATCGTTGTGCACCAAGAGATCCATCATAACGAGCTCCGCGCGTGTAACGATGTCTTGGTTGTAGGTCCACTCCATGGTATCGACCACCTGACCCTGCCATTTTGTGGGAACAACGCCGTTCGCCAATACCTGTTGGCGGTCTACCGTGAGGGCAAACCGCTTTGTAGGTAGGAAATTCCGGGACGACCCATCCGCATACTGCAACTGATCGTTTGGATGATCAGAAAGCAGCAGGGCCAGTATGTTCTCCAGCTCGATGGAGTCCTGGATACCATAATCGTAATATTGCAGGTAATCTCGCGTGCCCTTTACGTATTGGCTGCTTTCCAAGGTCAGCGGCAATGCCGGTGCGTCATTAATGGAAAACTTCAGCTGGTCAACGGCCCAGTCCATCCCCAGCAAACTAAGATTGATGACCCGCACATCGGTCCGCACGCCTTCCACTTCCTGCAAATACCAGAGTGGAAAGGTATCGTTATCGATGTACGTAAACAAGATCGCATTCGGCGCACAAGACTCCAGGTAATTGCGGGCCATATCACGCGCCATGTACCTATCCGATCGGTTGTGATCGTCCCAATTCTGGTACGCTAGCAATGCAGGTGCCATCATCCCGCCGAGAACAACAGCCATGGCCACCGCAGCACGGGGCCGGAAACGGGCACGCAGCGCTTCAACTAGGCCAGCTACACCGATGCCAATCCAAATTGCGAATGCATAAAACGACCCCACGTAGGCATAATCACGTTCGCGGGGTTGTAGGGGCGACTGATTAAGATAAAACACAATAGCCAGGCCCGTAAAGAAGAACAACAAGCCGATGACGGCGGCATCCTTTCGGCTACGCCGTACCTGCCACACCAGTCCAACCAACCCCAAGATCAGCGGCAGGAAATAGTAGGTGTTCCGCGAGGGATCGTTTTGAACAGCCTGCGGTAACGCGTTTTGCCCGCCCAATCGCCATTGGTCAACGGGTTTGATACCGCTTATCCAATTGCCCTCCGTTCGCCCTGCAAATCGTGCCTCTACATCGTTTTGCCTACCGGCAAAATTCCACATAAAATAACGCCAGTACATGTGCCCCATTTGGTATGTCGAAAAGAACCGCAAGTTGTCCATAAATCGCGGTTGTTCACCGTCTTCCAGCCCCAACCACAATCGGTAGGCGTAAGGGTGGTTATCCCGATTGCTGTAAGTACGCGGAAAAAATGTTGCGCGGTCATGGATCGGCCGGTCGGCCGTACCTGAAACTTCGTACTTATCCGCTCCCTTGCGGTACTCGTTGGTCCCGCCTTCAATATCAACGACCTGCGAATCAAAATATGGCCCATTGAGCAGCGGTTCGCTGCCGAACTGGCCGCGGTTTAAGTACCACAGAAAAGAGAATATATCGTCGGGGTGGCTGTTATTCAACGAGGGATTGGCATTGGCCCGGATAAGCACCATCGCAAATGAACCATAGCCAAAGATGATAACCCCCAAACACACCAGCGCGATGTGAAGTATCGGCCTGGCCTTTTGCATGGCGTACCAAATCCCGTAAGCGATACCGCCAACCAGCAGTAGCGCGAACACGATCGCTCCCACACCGAAACCCATACCCAATGTATTAACAAAAAACAGGTCCGTATATGCGGCCAACTTAACCAAGTACTGGATAATGCCCCATAATATCACGGCCAGGATAGCGCACCCCACCAACAGCGCTTTTGCCATCCCCCCAGCAGTAACGCGAGAGGCCCTACGGAAGTACACCACCAACGCCAGCACCGGTATGGTGAGCAGATTGAGCAGATGCACCCCGATGGATAAGCCCATCACATAGGCTATGAACACCAGCCACCGGTCGGCACCCGGCTCATCAGCCCGTACTTCCCATTTGAGAATGGCCCAGAATACCACCGCTGTGCAGAGTGATGATAGGGCATACACCTCAGATTCAACAGCCGAAAACCAGAACGAATCGGTAAAGGCATAAGCCATGGCGCCGACCAGGCCCGCACCCATAATCTGCATCAGTTGCACCGTTGTGGGCACACTGGTCCGTTTGCACACCAGTTTACGCACCAGCGCGGTAATGGTCCAAAAAAGGAAAACGATGGTAACGCCACTGGATAGCGCGGATCCGAAATTCATCCAGTACGCCACGCGATCGGGATTGCCGAATGCTAAGTCGGCGAACAGGTTCTGGATCATTAGGAACAGTGGTGCACCGGGCTGATGCACAATCTGCATTCGTTCGGCTGCCGCGATAAACTCGCCGGTATCCCACCAACTGGTCGTGGGCTCCATCGTCAACACATACGTTGCTGTGGCCATTGCTCCACACAACCAGCCAAGAAAATTGTTGGTTTTTTGGTAATTCATAGCTCAAAATGGTCGTTCATCTTTTAAAGATAAACGACCAAGCCCAATTACCGGCTATCGAAACGGGGTTTTAACAAAATTTAACATCCCATCGGGCGGCCGCCAAAACCGTGTTCGCTACGGGTTGGTCGGCAATCCGCCGAAAAATCGGGTTTCATACTGGCTGAATATTCCCGATACACGGGTGGCCAATTCATCTTGGCCATATTCCTGTGCGGCTGCGGAAAACCGATTCATCGTAAACATGGTGTACTGGATATTTTGCATTTCGAGGTTGGGCTTGGTTTCCGCGATGGCAGCATAATACGCGAGTTGCCCTTCAAGGTAGTCAACACTGCGTTCAATGAGTGCATTCGCTTTATCAGTCTCCCCAACCGCGTACAAGTTCTCGGCAATGAATGAATAGCCATAAGCATCCATAATACGGTAAATACGTTCCGGCATACTTTCCAGCGCATTGTTCAGGAGTTCCTTCGCCTGCTCTGTTTTGCCCGCGGCAATGAGTGCTTCCGCCGGTGCGGCATAGATACTGTTCAAAATCAGGCTGATCATCCGGTACGATTCAGGGTCGATGTATGAGGCATTCTTAATATTGCCCCATTCGTACTTGTTCATTACATGATCATACACCGCATCCGCATGGATCAATCCCTGTGACGTATTGGGCTCCATATTTATCGGCATCAAGCGGAGCGCAAAACCCTCGGAAACAAGGTAGTCATCCAGCCCCATGAAATTTTCACTTGGCACGGTACTGGCAAAATAGACCGGCCGTTCCCAGTTATTGTTTACCAAAAGGGCCATAATGGCCAACTCCGCACGCGAAACGTAATTACGGTTGTATGTCCACTGCATCGTTTCTGCAATACTATCCTGCCACATTTCCGGCACTACGTTGTTCCGGATTACGGCCTCCTTGTCGATAGTCAACCGAAGATTCTTCGTCGGCAAAAAGTTTTCCGGCTGTTCACTCTGCATTGGCCGTTTATCATTCGGATTATCCGACAGCATCAATGCAACGATATCTTTCAATTCTACAGCACCCGCAATATTCGCATCCTGATAATAAATAACATCCCGAACACCTTTCACATATTTCGCCTCGGGGATATTAATCGGGAGTCCGTCGGCCTCATTTACCTTCTTGGTCATCTGCCGCACATACCAGTCGGCACTCAGCAAGCTGAGGTTCACCACTCGTACATCCGGGCGCACGTTTTCTACCTCTTGCGCGTACCACAAAGGGTAGGTATCGTTGTCACCGTAAGTAAACAAAATCGCATTCGGTGCGCACGACTCAAGGTAATCTTTGGCGATATCTCGGGCGAGGAATTTCTCCGAGCGGTCGTGGTCGTCCCATCCATCTTTGGCCAATATTACCGGTCCGGCCAGTAGGCCGATTGCGGTAGCCACACTTGCCGCCGTCTTGGCGTTCAGCTTTTTCAGCCATTCACTGATGCCGATCACACCCAATCCAATCCAAATGGTAAAGGCATAGAACGAGCCGGCGTAGGCATAGTCCCGCTCCCGGGGTTGCAGCGGGTTTTGGTTGAGATAAAGCACAATGGCCAATCCCGTAAAGAAAAATAGCAGCCCTACCACGCCCGCATCCTTTTGGCGACGCTTAAAATGCCAGAAGGCACCAATTAGCCCCAAAATAAGGGGTAAGAAATAGAACCGGTTGTGCGACGGGTCGGTCTTCAGCGATTCGGGCAATGCATTTTGCCCCCCTACGTGCAGCTGGTCGACGAATTTGATACCACTAATCCAGTTGCCCGTGGTAAAATCGCCGTGTCCTTGTTGATCATTTTGCCGGCCCACGAAATTCCATAAAAAGTACCTGCCATACATATGCCCCACCTGGTAACTGAAGAAAAACCGCAAGTTGTCAGCGAAGGTTGGTTGTTCGTTCTCACCAAGATTGAGGTAATTCCGGTAATACTGCTGATGTGAGGCCTCCCGGCTGCTATGGAGTCGGGGGAAAATCGTTTCGCGGTCGTACACGTAGTCAAAGTTGCGACCGGCCACTTCGTACTTTGCATCCCCCTTTCGATAAATGTTGCTGCCGTAACTGATATCAACAGGCCGGGAGTCGAAATAAGGCCCCTTGACAAGTGGACTGTCGCCGTATTGTTCGCGGTTGAGGTAACTGAGAAAAGAAAACGCATTGTCCGGATCACTGTTATTCAATGTTGGGTCCGCCTTGGCGCGGATGAGGATCATGGTGAAGGAACTGTAACCAAACGCAATGAAAGCGAACGACAGCAATATGATATTAAGCAACGGCTTTGCCCGTTGGATAGAATACCATATCCCATAAGCGGTTCCACCGACCACCAACAGTGCAAATATGACCACCCCTGTGCCAAACCCCATGCCCAGGGTGTTCACAAAGAACAGGTCAAAATATGCGGCGAATTTAATAAGGTACTGGATGACACCCCAGAGAACAACAGCTACTACCACGCAGCCGATAAGCAATGCTTTGACCGCGCCGCTGCTGGTCGCTTGCTTCGTGCGCCGGAAATAGATCACCAGTGCTATGGCTGGGATGGCTAATAAGTTCAACAGGTGGACACCAATGGAAAGCCCCATGATGTAAGCGATAAACAACAACCACCGGTCCGCTCGCGGTTCATCGGCATGGGCCTCCCATTTCAGGATGGCCCAGAACACCACCGCGGTACAAAGAGACGACATCGCATAAACTTCCGACTCGACCGCCGAGAACCAAAAGGTATCGGTAAAGGTATACGCTAATGCACCAACCGCACCTGCCCCCATAATCTGGATCAACCCGGCCTGGGAGAGTTCGGTACCCGGCTTCCACAACGCCTTACGGGCCAATGCGGTGATGGTCCAAAACAAAAACAGGATGGTCAATCCGCTGGATACCGCCGAACCAATATTCATCCAATAGGCTATGCGCTCGGGATTGCCGAAGGCCAGGTTGGAAAAGACATTCTGCAGCATCAGGAACAGCGGAGCACCGGGTTGGTGCACGATCTGCATCTTGTATGCCGATGCAATAAACTCACCGGTATCCCAGAAACTGGTGGTCCGCTCCACGGTCATCACATAGACAATCGTGGCAATCAATCCACATGCCCAACCTAAAATGTTGTTGATTTTATTGTAGTTCATATCGTTTTTCGCGTACATTCCCTGTAAATTCACGCCCCGAAAATAAAGAATAGTATGTTAACAGCGACATAATATTTAGATTTTTAACACATTGCGCATGCAATCAGCACATTCCGCTAAAAAACAAAATATTTTTGCATTAATTATTCCTTCCCCCTATATTTGCAAACCCATTCGAAAGGGTGGTACAGCAGTTCGGATTGCCCGATAGTATAATGGTAGTACGACAGATTTTGGTTCTGTTTGTCTAGGTTCGAATCCTGGTCGGGCAACAAAAAGAAAATTACGGATTGTCGGTTGGCAATCCGTAATTTTTTAATGTATATTTATCGCAGGAATAGTACAATACCCCAATCCATTGCTAACCCACAAAACAACAACAACACCATGCCACTGCAATTCAATCCGGTGAAACTTTTTTCGGGCACCGGTACCACCGAATTAGCCAAAAAAATAGCGACCGCCTACGGTAAGGATCTCGGCGAAATGACGGTCTCTTGCTTCAGTGACGGCGAAATCCAGCCGTTTTACAATGAGTCGGTCCGCGGATGCGACGTATTCCTTATCCAGTCGACCAACCAGCCGAGCGACAACCTGTTCGAACTCTTGCTGATGATCGATGCCGCCAAACGGGCATCGGCCCATTACATCACGGCAGTAGTCCCTTATTTCGGTTTCGCCCGCCAAGACCGCAAAGATAAACCCCGGGTGGCTATCGGGGCCAAAATGATTGCTAATCTCATCACGGCGGCCGGCGCGCACCGGTTCATGACGATGGACCTCCACGCCGCGCAAATTCAGGGCTTTTTTGACATCCCGGTAGACCACCTGGATGCTTCGGTGATTTTTGTGCCCCACATCAAATCCCTCAACCTGCCGAATCTTACCATCGCATCGCCGGATATGGGCGGATCGTACCGTGCACGTACATTTGCCAAGTATTTTAACGCTGAGGTGGTGATTTGCGACAAACAACGTAAACGCGCAAACGAAATCGAGTCCATGTCCATTATCGGCGATGTGACCGGCCAAGATATTGTATTAATAGACGACATCTGCGATACCGCCCGCACGTTATCCAAGGCTGCATCGCTCATTATGGAAAACGGAGCAGCCAGCGTACGTGCCGTATGTACCCACCCCGTGCTCTCGGGCGAAGCCTACGACACCATTGAAAAGTCGAAACTCACCGAACTAATCGTCACCGACACCATCCCCTTGAAACGTCAAAGCGAAAAAATCAAGGTGCTTTCCACCGCCGGCCTGTTCGCCAATGCAATCAAGAATGTCAACGAACACGGCTCCATCAGCGATCTGTTTAAAGTGGATTAACGAACAGACACATTCATTTCAAAAAATTAAAAATATTGCATACCTTTGCGGCCTTAATTTTACAAATAATTCAATCACAAAATGAAATCAATTGCTATTAGCGGTTCTCTGAGAGAGAACGTAGGGAAACGTGACGCGAAAGAGCTGCGCTACCAGGGTAAGGTACCCGCTGTACTCTATGGTGGCAAAGAACAATACCACTTTTCTGTGTCCGCAACTGATTTGAAGCCGGTCATCTACACACCGGATGTTCATTTCATCGACCTTGATGTCGACGGCAAGAAATTCCAAGCCATTCTTCAGGATGCCCAGTACCATCCGCTTACGGATCAGGTGCGCCATGTCGATTTCCTCGAGCTGAACGACAGCAAAGAGGTGGCACTGAATATCCCCATCAAGCTCACGGGCGCTTCGCCAGGAGTGAAATCCGGCGGTAAGTTGGTGCAGAAACTGCGTAGCCTACGGGTTAAAGCACTCCCTAAGAATATGCCACAGCATATCGAAGTGAGCCTTGAAACGCTTGAAGTAGGTAGCTCCGTGCGCGTGGAAAATGTACAAGTAGAAAACGGCAAAGTACTCAACAACGCTGATGACACTATCGTTTCGGTCATCATGTCGCGTGCGTTGCGTCAAGCGGAACAAGAAGCCGCTAAGGCCGAAGGGAAAAAATAAAAATCGGCAATCCATACCGATAACTGAAAAAGCATCAGCCACCACGCTGGTGCTTTTTTGTATGTTTGCATCCATATGGCAGCAAAAAAACAATTGATTGTCGGCCTTGGCAACATCGGCCGCGAGTATGCCGACACCCGGCACAATATCGGTTTCATGATTGCCGACGAACTGGCCAGACAAGCCGGCACCACTTTTTCAACACTACGGTATGCCTATTATACCGAATACCGCCACCGAGGTAATAGCGTATACCTCATCAAGCCCACCACCTACATGAACTTAAGCGGCAAAGCGGTCAACTATTGGATGCACGAGCTGAAAATACCCCTTCAGGACGTATTGGTTATCGTGGATGAAATCGCCCTGCCATTCGGCAAGATCCGCTTGCGCGCCAAGGGCAGCAGCGCGGGGCACAACGGCTTAAAGAGTATCGAAACGCTATGCGGCGGCCAAGGCTACCCACGGCTACGTTTCGGCATAGGCAATGATTTTCCGAAAGGCCGACAAGTCGATTACGTGCTCAGTGGCTTTGACGATGATGAGCTGATGGACCTCCCCGCGTTGATAGACCGTTCCACGCAGGTGGTCAATAGCTTTGTCCACATCGGTGTGGAGCTAACGATGACCCAATTCAACGGATAAATCCGTTGCTTTCCTGCTAAGTAAGTAATCGACGGCAACCGTGCTTAGACCGATACTGCTGAGCACCCATGAACGCTGTTAAAACAGAGAAATCACGAATAACTCCGTGTTCATATAGGCGATAATAAGTTGCAATTAAACGCTAATTTTTCTATGTTTGCACTTCATCCGAATAAAATATGTCAGAAAAAGCTTCCATATCAATAAACGGTAAATCTCACGAGTTGCCTGTAGTTACGGGTACAGAAAATGAACAGGCCATCGATATCTCTAAACTGCGTGCCGTATCTGGAGCAATTACCCTCGACCCCGGTTTCAAAAATACCGGTGCTACGCAAAGTGCGATTACTTTTTTGGATGGCGAGCAGGGCATTTTGCACTATCGTGGATATCCAATCGAGCAGCTCGCCGAGCAGTCGACGTTTTTGGAAGTAGCCTATTTGCTGATATATGGGGATTTACCTTCCGCGGACACCTTAGCCGATTTCAGAAGCAAAATCAGCAGGCACACGCTGATCCATGAAGACATGAAGAAGTTCTTCGATGGCTTCCCATCGAAGTCGCACCCCATGGGACAGCTATCCTGCTTGGTGGGTGCACTTTCGGCATTTTATCCGGAATCACTCGATCCCAATCCCAGCGAGGAGGATGAGAACCTAACCATCATGAAGCTGCTGGCCAAGATGCCAACCATCGTGTCGTGGATATACAAGAAATCACTCGGCCATCCTGTTATCTATCCAAGGAACGAGCTCAACTATGTCCATAATTTCATGAACATGACTTTTGGCCAGATCACGGAGGACACCACAATCGATCCGGCGGTGGTGCGCGCCATGCACAAGCTCTTGATTCTGCATGCCGACCATGAACAGAACTGCTCGGCATCCACGGTACGTATCGTCGGCTCATCCAACGCCAACCTATACGCTTCCATATCGGCAGGCATATCGGCGCTTTGGGGCCCGTTACATGGCGGAGCCAACCAAGCGGTCATCGAAATGCTCGAAAACATCCGGAATGACGGTGGCAATAGTGCAAAATGGCTGGCCAAGGCAAAAGACAAGAACGATCCGTTCCGGCTAATGGGCTTCGGCCACCGCGTATATAAAAACTTCGACCCGCGGGCCAAGATCATCAAAAAAGCGTGCGACGATGTGCTTGAGAAATTAGGCATCGACGATCCGGTATTGAATATTGCCAAAGAACTTGAGGAAGCCGCTTTGAAAGACCAGTATTTTGTAGACCGGAAATTGTATCCGAACGTTGATTTCTATTCAGGCATCATCTACCGTGCCTTGGGCTTCCCTACCGACATGTTTACGGTACTCTTCGCCTTGGGCCGCTTACCTGGATGGATTGCGCAATGGAAGGAGATGAGGGCCAACCGGGAACCTATCGGACGCCCCCGGCAAATCTATACCGGCAGCACGAAGCGAGATTATATTCCGCTCGATAAGCGGTAGCGGCGAATCAAATTGAAAAGCCATGGCAACGAAAGCGGAAAATATACAACGGGTATACAAAATGTCCTTTGCGAGTGTCTATCCGCATTATGTTACCAAAGCAGAAAAAAAAGGCCGTACCAAGGGGGAAGTTGACGAAATTATCTATTGGCTCACCAGCTATGATGAGCAAAGCTTAACGCAACATATCAACGACAAAACCAATATTGAAACATTTTTCGCCGAGGCTCCGCAAATCAATCCAAATGCGTCAAAAATCACCGGCGTTATCTGTGGCTACCGGATAGAGGAAATCGAAGACCCGTTGATGCAGAAAATCCGTTACCTGGATAAATTGATCGATGAATTGGCCAAAGGAAAGGCCATGGATAAAATACTACGGAAGTAAGGTAAAGTTCCCGTCAACGGTCAGGCGTGTTCGAGACCGACCCCGAGGATTATTGCCCGTGCCGGGCGCACAAAAAATAGGGTTCCTAAATGAAAAACAACCTTCTTTAAAAATTTTAAAGTTGACCGTAAATTAATTGGTTGCAACTTCAGTAAAATACACGTAAAAAATACTCGAAATAAAAGTACTACATTTTCTTAACTACTTTCCAAATAGCTTGTGCATGGTCATACCTAAGAAGCCACCTCTTCTTTGAAATTTTAGTGCCTTTAGTTGTGGTATATCCCTCAACGTAAACGACCACCTCTTCGGCATTTAATGGTTCCATTTCGGCATCTGCTAGCGCACCATCACTAAATTCGGCAACAATTAACACCGAAGTACTTTGCAAGGCAATCTTGAAATTAAATATTGCAGGGCATCCCGGATATATGTGCGTGTCTTGAAAGCTGGTTTTATTCATCTTTAAAACGTTTTTACTTCATTTAACCGTTAACTCTTATATCAAATTCATTGCCACATCAATTCGTTTAACCCAGATTATTGCCTCGCTCGCCTGGCCGCATCGAGAAGAGTTTGAAGCAGTTTCAGCACGTAATAGAAGTGCTAAGAATATTCTGGGTTTAAATTATGGCGTACCACTGGAGGGCCGGTTGATCCCGGCCGATTCGGACAAACTCCTGATCATCAACTACCCAATTGATTCGGCCGATACTTATAGGAGGCGGCTCTCCCTGATATCCCGATCGGCCGTTATCCAAGTTCAAGTTTTTCGACGAGTACCTGATACGTATAGGGTGGTGATATTGATATGCAGATCGAGCGGATGGCTTACTAATAATTGATGAACAAGTACTTACTTCCACTAGTACCTTAATACAAAATACCCTTGCCGGTATTCCGTGCCGCCGCCCGTACCGATCTCCACCACATAAAAGTAAGTCCCCGCAGGTAGTTTCTGCTGCCCCGGGCCGATGCCGCGGAATGCTATTCGGTCGTTATCGTAGCCGCTGGCTTCCCATACGATTGTGCCGTTGCGGTTGGCCACGCTCACCCGGTTGTCCGGGTAGTCTCGTATCCCCTCGATCATCAGAAATTCGTTGATGCCGTCGCCGTTCGGCGAAACCGCCGGATGAACCCGTACCGGGAAATCCGAGGCCGGATCAACCACCCGGAGGGTCACCGTCACCGGTTCGGCCGCCTCGTGGTTTCCGTCACCCGCTTGCGCGGCGGTTATATTTATTGTACCTAACCGGTGGATGTGCAGCATGGTGCCCCCCACTGTGGCCACCTGCCCGTCGTCGATTGCCAGGTACACAGGCAGGCCGCTGCTCGTGCGAACATCCAGCTGCAAGCTGCCCACCGCACGGTTTACCTCCACCGGTGCGGTGAACGTAATCGCCTGCATGGCTTTCCCAACAGCCAGTACCCGGCTCATTTCCGGGCGGTTTGCATAATTACTGTTTTCCGGCACCGTGGCCGTGATTTCCGCTTCCCCGGCACCAACGATGCGGATCAATCCGCTATCCCCGATTTCCGCCACCGCGGGGTTGCTGCTTGTGTAGGTAATCGCCTCTCCACTGCTGGCAGTTGCCGCTGGGGTGAAATCCACATCGCCGTAGGTCTTCGGCCCAAGCACCGGGAAACGCAGTGTACGCATCCCCGGCGTAATATCTAGCGTCGCCGTCAGCACTAGGCCCTCATAGTTCGCCCCGCCATCGATGGTCGCCGTTACCGTCTGACTGCCAACTTTCGTACGGCCATTACCTGTATAGCTTACCGACGTGCCAGCAGGTAGCTCCCCTTCAATCGAAAGGGATTTCGCCGTCCCGTCATACACAAACGAACGGTCTTCAAAAGCGACTGTCAGTGTACTCGAAGTCTTGATTTCCAATTCCGCACCGTTGTAAGTAAGTGTATAGTTACTGCTCAGGGCCAATGTGCCCTGGTTGATGGCATAAGTGCCCACGGCTTCGCCCGGCTCGCGCACCAATGCACCGCGGAACCCGTCGCCTCCGACCAGTGCCGGAGACACTCCATAGGTCAGCCCCGGATCGGACTGCCCGAATACTTTCGTCTGGCCGTCTACCGTGACCGTAACATCAAGTGGCGTTATCCTGAAGCCCGAACCGATGTAATCTACCGTATAATTCGTGCCAGCGTCCAGCGTACCCTGCGTGATCGCATAGGTACCGACATCTTCTCCCCTCACGCGTTCCAATCCGCCCATCAAGATACGCTCATCATCGTCCCCTTCAAAACCCGTGGCCTCGAAGGTTAACGCTGGATCATCTGATCCGTATACTTTGCCCTGTCCAGCAGTCACGGTAACAGTTAGCGGGCGTGGCATAATACGGCCTTCCGTAATAGCGGAAACAGCGGTTAGGATATAGTTGCTGACATCGGGACCGGCTAACTTTAAATCCGTGACCGTAACAATTTTCTCCGTACCGGCGTTGCTGTCATCGTACTTCGCCGTACCGCTCACCGTAATCAAGTCAGCATCGACGATACCTGACAGACGGTAATGGCCTGCGGCTAATGTCGCGGTTGGTGTGCCATCGTATATTTTCGTGATTGGCGAATCGGTATTTACCGATACTGTCAATAGTTTGGGTGTAATCTCGCCCGTTGTCATCACCTCGGTATCCGCTATAATGCTATAGTTAGCCGCATCGGCACCGCCCAACTCAAAATCCGTAACCCATACTTCCTTATCGGTTCCGGCATTTATATCGCGGTAAACTGCTGTGCCACTAACCGTCACGTCACTGCCATGTACCAAGCCTTCGAGCCTATAATTGGCTGCCACCAATGTAGCGGCATTGTTCGCGTCATACACTTTTGTGATAGCAGGATAATTATTCACCACCACGGTCAGTGGCTTCCGTTGGATGGTAAAGTCCGCTCCGCTATAATTGACGGTATAGTTACCATTGGCAGCCAGCGTGCCTTGGGTAATACCATAAACACCCGGCGTTTCACCCCGTACACGGGATAATGCACCGGAAAATATGCGTTCATCGTCTCCCCGCTTAAAGCCAGTGACGTTGTAGGTCAATACCGAGTCGTCCGAGCCATATACCTTATGCTGCCCGCCATCGGCTGTTACCGTGAGTTCAGCGCTATGGATATGGAATACCTCTTCAGCTTGGGTAATGGTATAGTTAATCCCGGCAGATAGATCTCCCCCGTTAATTGCATAGGCACCTGCGTCCTCGCCAGCTTCCCGCGATAGGGATCCGATAAGTACCGCCTCGCTGTCATCAAATTGCCAGCCAGACACGGTGTACGTAAGTGTGGAGTCATTTTCTCCATACACCTTGCCTTGCTCGCGATCCGGCGTAACCGTCAAAGTCTGCGGTGTGATGGTAAAATCGGCTCCGATGTAGTCCAAGGTGTAATTGGGCCCAGCGGTCAATGTACCTATGCCAATGGCATAGGTTCTTACGTCTTCACCAGGAATCCGAGACAATTCACCTACGACACGATGCTGATCCTCAACTTTAGCGAAGCCCGTTGCTTCATAGGCAAGCACGGGATCCTTTTCCCCATATTGTTTGCCCTGCCCCATGGCCGCAGCAATCATCAACGGTCGTTGTGTGATGCTGCCTGTGGTACTGCCAGAAGTGGTTGTTAACGTATAATTGCCAGCATCGTTTCCATCCAATAGCAACTCAGCCAAGGTAATGGTTTTATCCTTGTTGGCATGCTCGCTGTCGTATACCGCCGAACCGCTCGCCGTCACGTCGTCGTTACCGATTACACCGTCCAAGCGGTAATTGCCGGCGGTAAGCGTAGCGGTAGGCGTGCCATCGTATACTTTCGTGATCAACGGACTGGCATCCAGCGACACCACCAAGGGCCTCGCCGTGATGCTGCCCGTCGTCGTGGTAGAGGTTGTAGTAATGCTATAGTTGGCCGCATCTACACCGCCCAGTTCGAAATCCTTAACCCATATTTCCTTATTGGTTCCGGCATTTTTATCGCGGTACAACGTCGTGCCACTCACCGTCACCGTTTCGCCAGTCAGTATGCCGCTAAGTTCGTAATTATCAGTAGCAAGCGTAGCCGCATCCGAGCCGTCATACACTTTCGTGATCAGTGGATCAGCAGACAACGAAACGGTCAGCTCCCTGGCCATGATATCGCCGGTGGTAGTCGCTGATACCGTTGAAAGCGCATAGTTGGCGTGATCAGCACCGTCCAGCACG